>Ga0256893_1000128_pt1 | contig 29863 bp, 35 predicted proteins | sample MC6MC0666MT_FD_190201 | JGI IMG/M metagenome (GOLD analysis project Ga0256893, IMG submission 190201) | Metatranscriptome of enriched soil aggregate microbial communities from Iowa State University, Ames, United States - MC6-MC0666-MT... | ecosystem: Environmental > Terrestrial > Soil >... | reverse complement strand
CAAAAATTAAACGTCAGGGTAAAGAGGTTGAAGCCAAATTTTGGGATGCTGCATCAATTGACGGCGCTGCGGGAACACTAGGCGAAGCAAGTGCCTACCGTTTTATTGCTGAAAAAGGCATTAACTCAACCAAAAAACATGGTGGAAACCTACTTGAGCGTATCGACTTTAACACTTGGGTCACAATGTCGATTCAACGGGCAATTGATAAAATTCAAAGCCACTTAAGTGGTGGTTTAGCATTTCTTGCAACGGTTGGTTCTACCGCACCATTCGTAGGTTTATTCGGTACAGTTTGGGGAATCTATCATGCACTTACTGCAATTGGGATTTCGGGTCAGGCCTCTATTGATAAAGTTGCTGGACCTGTAGGCGAAGCACTGATCATGACAGCAATCGGTCTCGCTGTAGCAGTGCCTGCGGTACTTGGTTATAACTGGCTCACCCGCCGCAATAAAGCAGTATTGGATAATGTACGTACTTTTGGTTCTGACTTACATACTGTTTTACTCAGTGGTGAGATCAAAAACAGTAGTGATGCTAAATAAATGAGGGATCAGTTATGAGCATGACAGTCAATTCAGACAGTGACGAAGATGATGTGATTTCTGCGATTAATACCACACCTTTGGTGGATATTATGCTGGTTTTACTGATTATATTTTTAATCACTGTCCCTGTTGCAATTCACACGGTTCCAGTCAAATTGCCTGAGGAAAAAAATACACCTTATGTCACTAAACCAATTAATGTGCAAATCGCTGTCAATAAAGCGGGGGATATTTTTTGGAACGAAAAGTATATCGCAGATAAAAATACATTGATCAATCGTTTACAGGCTGAAGCAGCAAAACGCCCACAACCAGAAGTACATATTCGTGGTGATCAAGTAACAAAATTTGAAGCGATTGATGAAGTAATCAGTGCTACCAAGCAAGCAGGTATCGGCAAAATCGCTTTTGTCACGACACCAGTTGCCGCACCATAATCGAGAAAAGGAACAGCTTATGGCTATGAATGTCGGTGCCAATAAAGACGATGATGATGTGATGTTAGATGTCAATATGACACCACTTATTGATGTGATGCTGGTGTTGTTGATTATGTTTATTATCACCATCCCAATTCCAAATAATGCGATCAATATTGACTTGCCCAATGGTGCACCACCACCTACCAATGAGAAGCCACCTGAGCCAGTCACCTTACGTATTGACCCTCAAGGTAAAATCTTTTGGAATGATCAAGCTGTTGAAAATAAACAAGCGCTAGACGTTTTATTTGCTGGTGTTGCACAGAAATCAGATCAAGATCCGATTAAAGTCCAGCCAGATAAACTCACTGAATATAAGGATGTAGCAATGGTGATGGCAGCCGCACAACGATTAAATGTTAAAAAAATCGGAATTGCAGCAAGCCAATAATATTTAAGGGATGAACAAAGCTGCACAGTACAATCGACTTGCAGCTTTGAGCCCTTGATCTATGCAATGTTTCAAGACGTTTTATTCATAGTGCAACATTATAAAGAACACAATACTCAATATATCTGACTTTCACTCACATCTAAACAAGCCAGCATCTGCTGGCTGATCATAAGCATTCAATCAATTAAGTGATTTTAAATGCCAAAGAAATGGCTTGATCTTGTTCTTCAGGATCAGGCCATTTTTGTGAAACAGATTTTAACTTCGTATAGAAACGAGCGGCATCTGGACCATATAAATGCGACTCACCAAATTTTGAACGTCGCAAACCACCAAAGTTAAAATAACTCACTGGGAGTGGTACAGGCACATTAACACCAATCATGCCCGACTCAACTTCCATAAAGAAGCGATGTGCTGACTTTCCATCACGGGTAAAAATCACCGAACCATTGCCATATTCATGGCTATTGGTCACAGCAATTGCCTCATCTAAACTATTGACGCGTAAAATTCCTCGCGCTGGGCCAAAAACCTCTTGTTGATAAAAATCCATATCTGTAGACAAATAATCAAATAGAGTTGGCCCAATATAATAGCCATTTGAATACTCTGGATGTTTAAAATCACGACCATCTAATACCAACTCAGCACCATCTGCAATACATTGATCAATCGCCTTTAAAACAGACTGTTGCGATTGCGCACTAATCACCGCACCAAAATCTGCAGTTGGATCATTATATGCGCCAACTTTCAATGCATTGATTTTTTCCACAATACGTTGACGTAAGCGATCTGCCGTTTCAGCACCGACGGGAATGAGCAATGACACCGCCATACAACGTTGACTTGCTGATCCAAACCCTGCTGAAACAAAGGCATTTGCAGCCGCTTCAAGATCGGCATCAGGCATCACCACCATGTGATTTTTCCCGCCTGTAAATGCGGCAACACGTTTGTTATGTGAGGTGCCTTTTTGGTAAACATATTCACCAATCTGTGTAGAACCCACAAAGCTCACAGCTGCGATTTCAGGATGTTCAAGTAATGCATCGACTGCGGTTTTATCCCCTTGTACAACATTAAATACATCATCTGGAAGACCAGCTTCTTTCCATAACTCTGCAAAAAATAATGCAGCCGAAGGCACTTTTTCAGATGGTTTCCAAACAATTGAATTACCCACAGACACAGCCATTGCCATCATAACAGCAGGAATCATGATGGGGAAATTAAACGGGGTAATACAGCCCACCACACCCACAGGAACACGTACAGAAAACACATCGATGTCGCCAGCAACATTACGTGCATATTCGCCCTTAGTAATCTGTGGGGCATTACAAGCAAATTCAATTCCTTCAATCGCACGGCCAATTTCACCGATTGCATCGGCAATAGTTTTGCCATGTTCACGACCAATGATTTCTGCTAATTCAGATGTTTTGGCAATCATTAACTCACGTAATTTAAACAGAACTTGCAAGCGTGTAGCATGTGAAGCTTTTGCCCATTTTTTTGCATTTGCTGATGTCGCAGCTTTTACGGCAGTATCAATCACTGTTGCATCGCCATAAGCACAACGTGCTATTTCTTCACCTGTAGAGGGATTAAATACTGGGCCTGAATGTTGAGTTTCTGTGATATGACGACCTGAAATATAATGTCCGATTAAAGTACTCATCCTGATTTTTCCTTCACGTTGCGACTGAAACTAAATTAAAAATGCTACTGAAGTCGGTCTTTCCATGACCACTTTGACTATGCTTACTATAAATCGTTTGAGCCAATGTTCCTAAACTCACCTGTGCATCGACTTCGGATGCTGCATCTAGGGATAATCCCAAATCTTTCAACATTAAATCGGTCATAAAGCCCGCAATATAACCTTGACTTGAAGGCACATTTTCCAAAACATCTGGGACAGGATTATATTTCTCCACACACCAATTTGCCCCGGAACTGTTTTGAATAATCTCAGACATGACTTTGGGATCTAAACCATGTCGCATTGCCAGATTCAAAGCTTCACTGGTACCAATCATATTGATTGCCAGCAGCATGTTATTACTGGCTTTGGCAATCTGCCCTGCACCATGTTCTCCAGCATGAAAAATATTTTTACCCATTTTCTCTAAAATAGATTTCGCTCGCTCAAACTGCAGCTTTGAACCACCCACCATAAAGGTCAAGCTTGCTGCTTGGGCAGCTAAAGTTCCACCTGAAACAGGTGCATCTACACAGTCGACTCCCATAGATTCTGCAAACTTTGAGACTTCTCGGCTGGTTAAAGCTGCAATCGACGAACAATCAATAATCAATGAACCCTTTTTTAAACTTTTTAAAATACCTTGATCACCAAGATAAAAATTTCTGACACTTTCTGAGTTGGGTAACATGGTGATCACAACATCTGCATCTTGAAGAACGTGCTTGTGATCTACGGCTACACCACCCAAGGATTTAAATGCTGCAACAGCCTCGGGGGATAAATCTAAGCCTGTCACCTTCCACTGTGCACTGAGCAAATTTTTAGCCATAGGAAGCCCCATATTCCCAAGACCAATAAAGGAAATATTCATATTTATTCCTAAAAATTAAGTGTTGTAAATTTGATCATTGATTGCAATGATTTTCTTTAAATCAATCATCTACTCTAAACAGACAATTTGCTTTTAACCGTTTTGCGATGTCGCGCTAGGCTGAGATCATCACGCTTCATAAACAAGCTACAGAAGATTGCGAAAATCGCCATACTTACGATGTAGATAACAATCAAATGAGGACTACCATTACCAATACTGAGTAGTTTGGTGGCGATCAATGGCGCTAATCCACCGCCTAACACGCCTGCAAATTGAACTGAAATCGAGATGCCACTGTAGCGAATTTCGGCAGGGAACTGTCGAGCAAACAACTGAGACTGTGGCGCATACATAATCGGAAACACCACGCCAATTGCTAAAACAATTGCGGTCCAGACCAACACAGGATCTTTGGTATCCAGCATGCTAAAGAACGGATAGCAATACAATGCAAGGACCACTAGACCAAACATAAACATATTCCGCTGCCCCACTTTGTCGGATAAATGTCCACACAATGGCGTCATCACCATGATTAAGCCTGCACCACAAATCGTTGCAAACAAAATGTCTTGGCGAGGAATACCTAACTTGGTTGTGGTATAGGCTAAGGCAAAAGTTGAAGCAATATAGAACCATGCATTTTCAGCAGCACGGGCAAAGATAATCGTGAGTAATTCACGCGGATGATGTTTAAAGACCTGCATTGCTGGAACTTTAACTTCTTGTGCTTGTTGTTTTACTTTTTCAAAATCTGGTGACTCAGGTACTTTGACACGGATATACCACCCCACACCTAACAATAAAATGCTGGCAAGGAAAGGCAAACGCCAGCCCCAACTAAATAGACTTGCTTCGGGTAAAAGTGAAACCAACCCCAGTGCGATAGAGGCCAACATTAAACCACCACCGGCACTCGCTTGCGGTAAACTCCCCCAAAAGCCTTTACCGCCTTCAGGTGCATGCTCCACAGCCATCAACACGGCACCACCCCACTCGCCACCCATTGCCATACCTTGAACAAAGCGTAAAATCACCAGAAAAAAGGTCGCCCAATATCCAATACTTTCGTAGGTTGGCAATAGGCCAATTAAAACGGTAGGAATCCCCATCATAATCAGGGTAGTGAGCAACATTGTTTTTCGACCAATTTTGTCCCCGAAATGACCAAAGATAATACCTCCCAAGGGACGTCCAATAAAACCAACTGCGTATGTGGCAAATGCAGCCAGTACGCCTGTTAATGGATCAAGATTTGGGAAAAACAATTTATTGAAAATCAACGCTGCGGCTGCACCGTAAATAAAAAAGTCATACCATTCAATTGTCGTTCCCACCATGCTGGATATACCTGCTAAACGGTGTGAAGATTTTTTCTGTTGTTGAGGACCTGATCCTTGTATGTGCTCCATCGCTACCTCGCCCAATTTTTAGTATTGTCATCCATTCATCACCTTAGAGATAATCTATCCTGATTATATTAATTAAGGTGAGCTCATTCTTTTTACATAAACAAGTTAAAATAAGCAGCCAAGATTAATATTGATTTATTTTGATAAAAAATTCTAAATAACCTACAGGCTTCTCATCATCAATGTGAATCAATTGCTTTTTTCAGTCAACACCCTTAATTACTTAAGTAGTTTTAAAAATAAAACAAATAAAGCAAATACAACTAGTTATATTAAAAACCTAAATATAGACTAAAGTTAAATATAAAAAATGTGATACATTGCATAGTATTTAAAATACTAAATTTATATACATAGTCATATAAAAATAATCTATTTAATTTTCATCATATTATAAAAAATAACGGTTTAATACTTGTTATTTCCATCTAGCTCGCTATATTTATTATTATACTAAGTAAGGATGCTTATTATGAACTATAATAAAATCGCATTTGATTTTAGCCCTGCACCGATCGTTGTATTAAGTTATAGACATATGATGGAAATGAATTCTGCATTTGCCACTTTGTTTGGCTATGAGCGTGGGGAATTGATCGAGCAATCTATTGTGAAAATTTTTCCTAGCCTTGAGGATTATGAAAAAGTTGGCAATGATGCATTACAAAGTTTACTGTTAAAAAAAAGCCATTACTATTCCGATCAGCGTTTTATGCAGCACAAAAATGGCGAAATCTTTTGGACACATACTCATGGGCAAACATTGACGCCTGAAGATCCATTTAAATTAATGGTCTGGCATTTTGAACGAAAAGATCAGGTGTTATCTTCTAAGCAAAAACTCACAAAACGTGAATCTGAAATTACCCAATTGATTGTCAATGGGTTTACCTGTAAAGAAATTGCCCGGAAATTAGAGCTATCACACCGGACCATAGAAGTACATAAAGCAAATTTAATGAAAAAGTTGGGCGTTCGCTCCAAAGCAGAACTAACCTCAAAAATTATTATTCGAGAAAATGATAGCTACTAAAAATGATCACAGTCATTATACTGTGATCATGTATGAGCCTAAGAAATTAAGCTTTTTTCACAAATTCTGATTTCAATTTCATTGGACCAATCCCATCGATTTTACAATCAATATCATGACCATCATTACTGTCTACAAGTAACCGAATACTTTTGACTTTCGTTCCTACCTTAACCACTGAAGAAGAACCTTTAATTTTTAAATCTTTAATCACCGTCACTGAGTCGCCATCTGCCAAGATATTTCCAACAGCATCTTTAATCGTCACGTTGTCATCTGCTGTTACTTGCTCACCATCTTTCCATTCATAGCTACATTCTGGGCAAATCAATAAATCACTATCTTGATAGGTGTATTCTGAATTACATTTCGGACAATGGGGCAACGACATAATAAGCTCAGCTTAGGATCAAATCACAATCATAGCATTTTAAGATTTTTCATCAACTTAAAAACCATAATAAATATAAGGAATAATTTAAAAATCAACCGCGATCATTAAACTAAGCTTTAGGATTTAACACATCCAGCAAAACACTGACATGATTTCGACCTTGATTTTTGGTCGCCGTTAATAAGGTTATAGGACCTTGTGCTGTAAGTTTCCGCAATTCATCTAACGATACTGTAACCTGAGATAATTCAACCCGATATCGTTTTTGAAATTCATCCCAACGGCTTTCTATATCCTCGTGATACCATTTTCTCAGTTGATTAGATGGTGTAACGTCTTTTGGCCATAAGTCAATCTTAGCATCTTCTTTTTTGATACCGCGTGGCCATAAGCGATCAACGAGAATCCTTTTACCATCTGTTTCTGAAACAGCATCATAAATCCGCTTACTATAAATCGTCATTATTTTTCCAAACTGGAGTTGTACTTAACCGAAGTGATTCTAAATAATGAGAAATATCCTTTCACAAGGTAATACTGGAGTAGCAATAAATATGCAAGCCCCACCTTAGCTGTTGCACTAAAAACATAGCACTATCTTATACTTGCTTACGCAATCTATACAATCGATGATTGAATTGCCCACTTATTGTTGAGGATAGCGGTGTACCATTTGCTCTCGAAAACGATTATTTTCATTATTTCACTAGCACTATTTTATTGGTCTGGAATGGTTGGATTGACCAATAACCCAAGTAACTGCAAAGACTCTTGCCATCCCAAGTAACAGGCTTCAACAGGAATCACTTTGGGGATGCCTGACTGGGTAATATTGACTTCAGTTCCGACAAGCACCCCTTTTATTTCAATGATCACTTCAATATCTCCAGCTAATTCGGGATTATCAAAGCGATCAAAATATCGTATGCGCTGGTTTGGAATAAGCTCCGCGTAAGTTCCACCAAATGAATGAGTTGAACCTGTAGAAAAATTGGTAAAAGACATCCGATAAGAACCGCCAACTTTCGCATCCATTTGGTAAAGTTTTGCGGTAAATCCATGGGGTGGCATCCATTTTACAATCGCGTCTGGGTCTAAGAATGCTTTATAGACTCGCTCTGGTGGTGCACTAAAAACGCGATGCAATTTTACCGTGTTACTCATACTCATATCCTTGACTATTATTCTTGTTGAAAATCAAGTTTAGCGCTGTATAAAGCTTTCATATGTATGGTTTGAGTAGTCTGAAACTTAAAAAAGCAGATCAACAAGGATATGCTTTTAAAACAATATCAGTCATCTATTCCTCATCGTCTTCATCATCAAATATATAGGTTGTGCATCCCCAACCATCATACTCACCTTCAAACTGCTCAGCAATTTTAGTAAACCATTGCTCTAAATCCACAATGTCTTCGTAGTCTGGAAGAAGATGAACATAAATTGTAATCACCCATTCATTTGGCTGTACTTCTTCGTCCAAATACAGTGAAACTTTTTGCTCTTCGTGTAAAAGATAAATTGCACATTTTTCAGCAAGTTCTTGTGTTTTAAAATACACAGAAAACTCGATTTCATGTACCTCTTCCAAATCATCACCATCTTCGTGCATTTGCCAAAGTAGATTACCGTTATCATCTTCTGGGAATTTTTCAAAATCACGAGTCATGGCTAAGCCCTCTTTTAAGGTTATAAATATTATGAGTTTACAATATCAAAGTTTTATGACAGTTTTAAAATATTGCCCATTCGCACACAAATTACTACTTTTATTTGACATCAATTTGTAATAAAAATTGAATTAATTCTATGATTAATAAAACTCATATCTATTGTTAACCTATATTCATTGATGATTAAACTAATAATGACAGGTGCATGATGCCAGACTTTAGCCAACAACAACGACAAGAAATTCTTTTACTGATTCAACAAGGTCGTAAAGTTGAAGCAGTTAAATGGGTCAAAGACCACTCAGACTTAGGCTTGAAAGACGCGAAGGATTATGTAGAAAACCTGACAGAAAACTCATACGACTTTGCATTTTCAGATACTGCCCAAAGTGTTATTTCTCGTGATATACACTTGCAAACTCCACAACAAGACATTCTTGTCCTGATTCAACAAAATCGTAAAATTGAAGCGATTAAACTGGTCATGGAAAATTCAAACCTTGGGCTAAAAGATGCCAAAAACTTTGTAGAACAGCTCACTGAAAATCCTCATTTAGCAATCAATCAATTTCAGTTCGATGATGATTTTTATGATAGTCAGCATCCAAGCTATAAGGCAATTCAGTCGAATTTTGAAACTGGCGAAATCTATGTGTTAGATCAAGATCATCAAAAAGTGTTGATAAATGAACATCATCCTGACTGGAATGAAATTATGCATCATTTTACGCAAGGTGAAACATATGATTCGGCTGCTGACTACATTGCTGCAATGAAAGCCAAAGCACGTGATAGCGCTGTCAATTCGACACATAATATTCATTCAATTCCCCGCCCATCCAGCGTGACAACACAACCGGTCGGTATTGAAGATCAAACCCAGAAAAAAGGCTTACCTATTTTTATGCTTATTGTTATTGCGATTGTTGCTGTGCTTGCATATCAATTTTTTATCAAGCAATAAAATGCAACGCCGCGATAAAATTTAACACAGCAATAAGATTGAATATGCAATGCAAAATGTCTAATAAAGTTTAAAACAGTCAAAAGAAAGCCTTTCGACTAAAAGCTCTTGTTCTCATCACTTAAATTATTCGGGGTAAGCATCTACCCATTGAATCAAATATAATTACAAGCATTGCTTGATCTACTTAAATACCGTCAAATAGAACCAGCAGAACAATTCCTTATTACACAACTTCAACTAGATCCTACCGCAGCACAAAATTTAGTCCGCATCCTACATGAATCACCCGATGCGCTTCATGCTTTTAAAGCAAACCCTCAAATTTTATCGGGCGAAATACCAAATATAAAAAATGAAAGCAAATCTTTTCAATTCAACTTTTCATCTAGTACGGTGAAAATGCCCCATCAGGATGGTAAAACCATTGAAATCAATGATCAACATCCCGACTGGCAAGAGATCAAAAAACAATTCCAAATCGATTTGACTCAACCAGATGCTTTATCCAAATTTGCCGAAAACTTTATACAAGGACAGACGCAAAATACCTCATCACAAGCAAAGTCTTCATCTTATGATTCAACAAGCCCTACTTACGCTTCGATTCAAACCTCAGGGGTGGAAGACTTGAGTCATCAGAATATGTCCAGCAGCATGCTGTTATTGATTGGGTTTCTTGTTTTGATTGGGATTGCAGCCTTTTACGATTTTAAAACATGATTGATCAGTATGAAAATTAACTCAGCTCAATAATATCAATAGTTGGTGGTACTCTAAACCGAAAAGGTACACCCACCATACCGGTACCGACACTGACAAATACATCGGCATTTTCATGCTGATATAAACCACGTTTATGACCGAGGATAGACACTTTTTTCATCACATAGCTGGTCAACCACGGCAATTCAACTTGCCCGCCATGTGTATGCCCAGACAGCATCAGCGGACGTGTAGGTAATTGCGGAACCATATCTACCGTATCGGGGTTATGTGACAAAATTAACCACGGTTTGTCTTGAGGTAAGTCAGGCATATAGCGCATATCCGCTTTACCTGCCCATAAATCACCCACACCGATTAAACGAAAATCATCAAATTCAACAATTTTACCTTCAATATCCATAACATTATTGGCTGCTAAAGCTTTTGCCAATAACCCTTGAATCGGTGGTCCCGGATATTGCTCATCATGATTGCCATTCACTGAATAAATAGGAGCTTCAATCTCTTTTAAGATCGCCAACTCTTCAACCAATTTATTTTCAGGCTCATAGGTCCAATCTCCCGCAACTACAACAAAATCGGGTTGAGCTAAATTAATTTTTTTGACAATTGTTTTCAGCTGACGCTCATGTCCAGAAAATAGTCCGATATGTAAATCAGCAAGCAGCGCAACTTTAATCGGTTGAGTAAATGTTTTCTCTTGTCCCAAACAATAACCTATATGCTGAACATGAACTGTATGTGGTTCAATAAAACGAGCATAAATCAGTAATGCACTGAGCAAAAAAACAAAAATACTTTCATGTAATGAGAATTTTCCGATGTAACCTGCATAAATGCTAAAAAATAACAACGGAATTAATAAATAAGATAGGTAGAATGCGAGTAAATGGACGAAAGACTTAAAAGGATGGATCGTTTCAGTTCTAGATTGACTTAACCATGCTTGGCTCATTCCCCATATTGCAAGCACAATGAAGCAGAGATAAAAAATTGATGTAACGGTTAGGGTTGGAAACATATTCAATCTCTCAAGTACTGTGTATGTACTTGTCATCTCTCTATTTATCTTTTGAAAAGGGGATATTGGCATTTCATAAATGGATTGCATTTCAGCAAACATCAATGAATTGTCAATATATCCTCAGGCAATTATACTCTAGCTCTGAGAAATCTTAGAAAATATTATGCAAAGAACGATCAATCGTAATACCCAATTACAGCAAAAAGCTCACAATCACCATGTGTCAAAATTTTGGGTGATGATCGGTTCTTGCCTCTTACTCAGCCTTTCTGCCTGTTCAACTCTACCTCGACAAGAAAATATTAAACCCGAATATGCTTACGATATAGAAACCAAAGACACCCCTTTAGCACAAATTATTTCCCCATTAAAAGCGCAAAATCCAGAGTTAACTGGTTATCACGTTCTGTATGATCCGCTGGAAGCAATCGCAGCACGCATCAATTTGATTGAAAAAGCACAAAAAACATTAGATTTGCAATATTACATTTGGGACAATGACAAAATTGGCTCATTGGCTTTATACAAAATTATTGAAGCCGCAGATCGCGGTGTTAAAGTTCGTTTACTGATCGATGATAATAATGCTAAACAAATGGAAGGGGTTTATCTCGCCTTAGATCAACACCCAAACATAGAAGTAAAATTATTTAACCCTTACCGTTTTAGAAGTATTCGTCCAATCGATATGGTGCTGGATTTAAAACGTATTAATCGTCGTATGCATAATAAAACATTTACTGCTGATAATCAGATTTCATTAATTGGCGGACGTAATATGAGTAATCAATATTACAATGTTAGTGACAATTATCAATTTTCAGATGTTGATGTCATGCTTGTAGGCCAAGCGGTAGATGATATTACCCATTCTTTTGATGAATATTGGAATCATAGCTATGCTTATCCGGTAAGAAATATTGTCAATCACAGTACCTACACCTTACGTTATGACAGCCTAAAAGAACAATTAACCCACCATTACCAAGAAATTACGGTTCAAAATTATTTAAATTTAAGTAATCGTACGCATGCTTTTGATCAGTGGCTCAATCAGAATATTCAACTTGATTGGGTCAAAGCAGAGGTGGTCAAAGATGCCCCTGATAAAATTCAGGCCAAGGCAAAAAAAGAACAGCATCTCAACTTCCAAATGGTGAAACGCTTAGATATCCCAACTCAAAATGTCGATCTGATCTCTGCTTATTTTGTTCCGCAAAAAAAAGGCGCAAAGAAACTGGTTGAGCTGGCAGATGAGGGCGTCAAAGTACGTATCCTGACCAATTCATTTAAAGCCAATGATGTCGCATTGGTGCATGCATTTTATGCAAAATATCGAGATAACTTATTAAAAAATGGTGTCGAGCTTTATGAGTTCCTGCCTGCCGTTTCTGAGGAGAATCTCTATGCCAATTCAGAAGAAATCTCAAAGAAAGCCAAAGTCAGTTTAAAGGGCTTAAGCCGTTCTAGCTTGCATGCCAAACTGATGGCTGTGGATAATAAGCAAGTATTTATTGGTTCATTTAATTTCGACCCACGTTCAGCCAACTTAAATACTGAAATTGGCGTCATTATCAACAGTCCACCGTTGGCAATTGCTGTACATAAAACCATGGACGATAATTTAAAAAAATATGCTTATAAGTTGGTTCTAGATTCACAGAATAAAATCAATTGGCTCAAAGAAACACCTCAAGGTATTGTCACTTTAAGAAAAGAACCAAAAATGAAGTGGTGGCAAAAAGCAGGAATTAAGGTGATTTCTTGGTTGCCGATTGAGGGCTTTATGTAATCCTGAATAGTTTCATAGATATGGTATAAGCACTGAATAAGCAAAGTAATACAATTCATGAAAAATCGCATAATATAAGATGTATTCACTGCCTTATATTTTGAGAAAAGTTTCGATCAATTTGCATAAGCGATGCTCTACTTTTCTCGGGCAATGCCAAAACTTACGCTGCAAACAAAGCCGTGCTTTGTTTTTGCTCATGTTTGTCAAAGGTGCAATCCTTATCGCCCTTGACCAACGGCGGCATCCATGCCGACAAAAGCGATAGCCATCTCTGGTAAAATCGTTGAGAAACAATAATGCCTTCACTGTATTTTTGAATCTAGAATCAATCGTCCTCACTTATTATTTTTTGCTTTTTCGAACAATCCTCGTTGTGACTCTGCTCCAGAGACAAATATGTTGGCTTGCTGAGTAAAAATCATGATTATCTATTCTGATAAAAAATAAAGATATTTTATAAACCTACACACTCTTGCAGACAGCTTTTGAGCTATTCAAAACAGTCAGAAACATCATTTTGAATAGATCGTCAATCTGTTAGGACTTCTTTCTGTAGATCTTCCAAGCCTTTTTGCATCATCACTTGCACTTGTTGAGTCAGGCTTTCAACTGTATGCCCTTCTGTTGCAATCGCAGGAAAGGTTTTGAGATGCGCCACAACCTTTGGCATTTCCAGCACAGCTTGAACATGTTCAACAAATGTGGTTTCGCCAATAAAAGGCACCACGGTATCTAATTTCCCATGTTGATTTACATAGCAAATCACACACACTTGTACGGGTTTCTTAGCTTCAATCGCTGCACCTAAGATCCGACCATGTACTTTTTTGACTTTTGAACCATCGGTGGTTGTTGCTTCAGGGAAAAACAAAACTGGAATATCTTTACTTAAGAACTCAGCGATTTGCTCTCGAATACGCACCGAATCCCCTGAACCACGTTTAATAAATAGGGTTCCACCACCTTTAGCCAAATTGCCAAAAACTGGCCATTTTTCAATTTCAGCTTTCGCTAAAAAGAATACCCTTGCCCCAGAACCTAAAACAGCAATATCCAACCATGAAATATGGTTACTCACCCACAATGCAGGTTCACGAGGAATATCGCCATGTACACGTACATCAACATTAAATACTTCACTTAGCCGGCGACAAAAATATTGAACATAACGGGTATTTTTAGGATTATTGGGATCTTTATAGAGTTGATGGCGGTAAACCAGATAAAAGCCTTCTGCAACAGCAGATGTTCCTGATACCAGTTTTTTACTGTACAAAAAGACTTTAGATAAAGCGCTTAATTTCGATGGTTTTGACTTTTTGATTGCTTGTTGTTGAGTCATAGATATTCACTAAACAAAATGTATTTCATATTAAACTGGCACTATTGTATACATATCTAAACCAACTTGCATTCATCATAGATGACATTAACCCTGATTAACTTTGCTAAATGAATATTCAGATAAGCACAATCCTAAATTATAAGAAGATGGAGTATCAATCACGCAGCTAGCTTTTTCAGAACATCTAAAAAATCACTAGAGAAATATAAATAAACATTTTAAAATAAATTCAAATGGTTATAAATTTATTCCAATACTTTGCATACGGCTAAGGATTTAACACAGAATATCCTTTAGAATGATTTTTCTAATCTAATGTCTGAGTTTTACAATCTGTGGAATACTTTGATCAAAATCAAGGTGGTGAAAAAACCATTTTAGTCAGTGTGAATGTTCAAATCTTAGAAGATCTTGATGCAGAAGAATTTCGATTACTGGCTAAATCTGCGGGCGCGGATATATTAGAGCATTTAAGCGTACAACGGATTAAACCCGACCCTAAGTTTTTTATTGGTTCAGGTAAAGCAGAAGAAATTGCTGAGCAAGTTGAGGCAGATGAAGTGGAATTGGTCATTTTTGACCAAGCACTATCGCCCGCTCAGGAACGCAATTTAGAACGTATTTTAAAATGTCGTGTGATCGACCGTACAGGTTTGATTCTTGATATTTTTGCGCAACGTGCCCGTACCCATGAAGGTAAACTACAAGTTGAATTGGCTCAGTTAGATCACCTTTCATCACGTTTAGTCCGCAGTCGTAGCAATCTAGACAGTCAGAAAGGTGGTATTGGTCTACGTGGACCAGGTGAAACCTTACTTGAAACAGATCGACGTCTATTACGCATCCGTATGGAACAGCTCAAAGATCGTCTAGAAAAAGTCCGAAAAACACGTATTCAAGGCCGTGCTGCTCGCCAAAAAGCCAATATTCCAACTGTGTCTTTAGTCGGTTATACCAACGCAGGCAAATCAACACTTTTTAATATTTTGGCAAATAGTGATGTTTATGCAGCAGATCAATTATTTGCCACACTTGACCCAACCTTACGCCGTTTAGATTGGGATGGTATTGGCACGCTTGTTCTTGCAGACACTGTTGGTTTTGTGCGCAATCTAGCTCATTCTTTAGTCGAATCCTTTAAGGCAACTTTGGAAGAAACTTTAGAAGCCACTTTACTGCTACATATCATCGATTCGAGTAGTCCTGATGTCATGGAACAAATTGATGCCGTAGAAACGGTGTTAAATGAAATTGGCGCAGATGTTCCAATATTAAGAGTTTATAACAAGATCGATCAAAGCGGAGAAGAAGCCAAAATCATTTATGCCAAACCGCACCAACCTGAGCGTGTTTATGTTTCAGCCCATACACAACAAGGTTTAGACCTGTTACGTAAAGCGGTACATGAATGTTTGATGGGCCAAATTCAACGTTTTGAACTACAATTAAAACCCGCTTATGGTAAGTTAAAAAATCAACTTTACGATCTTAACGTCATCGAATCTGAACATTATGACGATGAAGGCAACTTACAATTGGTGGTTGCCATGGCACCACAAAAACTGGAACAGCTCATTAATCAGGCACATTTACCACTCGTTGAAATACTTGGAAATAAGGCAGAGCAATTTAAAAGACCGTTAGAAGAGTTTGAAATAAAGCGCTAAATCGGTTAAAACGTGAAAGATCAATTTTTATAAATAAACACACATGGATCAGTTAAAAGGTATCGATTGGCAAGCATGGATCTTCACAATAGGACTTATCATCTTCTTTCGTGAAGCTTCTGTGTTAGTGATGTCACAATTTAATCATCCTGAATTGGGCAATTTAACAGGTCTACTCAGCCTACTATTTGTGTTGGTTTTATGGCGTAGATTCAAGAAAATCCCTGCCCGTCTGGTCGATACCAACAATAAATTAATGAGAGAAAGTGGATTTGCTTTCCTACCGATATGTGCGGGTTCATTAATCATGCTGGTCAGTATGGGAAAAGAGATCCCCTTATTCTTGGTTGTGATGTTTGTCAGTACACTGATTCCACTCTGGATTTATGCAAAAATGGCGAAGAAGTGGCTATAGGAGGCTGATATGTTAAGTGTAATCACTGGTTTTTTAATCACACTAATTGCCTACTTGGCAGCGAAACCAATTAATAAACGCTTTCCTCAAATTCCGCTTCTGGTTATTGGCATGTTTTTTGTGATTGGAATTTTAATGATCTTTAAAATTCCTTACGAAAAATACAATACCGATATGAATGGTCTATTTAGCCACCTACTCGGTTATGTCACTGTGGCATTGGCTATTCCATTAGCCGCAATGCGTTATGATGATTTACCACTGAAATCTGTCATAGGGATCTTGGTCTTTGCCAGTATCAGTGCTGTTGCATTACCTATGAGCTTAGCTTATTTACTGCATATGTCAGAACCGACTATTATGGCCTTTGCCACACGTGCTGTGACAACGCCAATTGCAATTAATATTGCAACTTTACTGCACTCACCAGTCACATTAGTGATTTTGATCGTAATTTTATCGGGCGTGATTGGGGCAGCATTTTCATCGATTATTTTACGTAATATTAATGATGAACGCGCATCTGGCTTGGCTTTAGGACTGGCTGCACATGCCATCGGAACGGCCCAAGCTTGGCAACGTGGAGCGGTTGCAGGTCGTTATGCAGCCTTTGGAATGGCAGTAAATGCGGTGTTCACAGCCATCTGGTTGCCAACTTTTATACTTTTTATAAAATAAATGTGATTTATTTTACTTTTCACATGATTGCCTAGAGTAATTATTCAGCTTAAGATGAACTATTCTTTCCCCCATTTTGATAAGGAATCAATAAATGAGGTTTAATAAGTTCATCTTAGGGACATTATTTTCTGTTTTAAGCTGTAGCAGTATGGCAAAAGATATCACTGGTATTTGGAAAAATATCGATGATAAAACTGGCTCATCTAAAGCTGTGCTTGAAATACGCAAAGAAGCCAATGGCACATATACTGGTAAAATCATCAAAATTACCCCGCGTCCTGGTTATACCCCAAAAGAAACCTGTATAGACTGTCCAGCGCCTTATACCAATAAACCCATTTTAGGTATGGATGTTCTTAAAAATCTCAAACAAACCAGTGATGAAGACTATGTCGGTGGAAAAATTATCGATCCACTTACAGGTAAAATTTATTCCATGAAAGCCAAACTCAACTCAAACGGTAATCGCTTGATGTTAAGAGGTTATGTTGGAGTGTCTGCACTCGGCCGTAGTCAAACTTGGATTCGTGAATAAGGCCTTATTCACAGATCACAACATTTAAACTTAAAAGAAAATAGGTATGCTTATGAAAAAAGGAATTTTCAGTTGTATGCTACTGGGAATGATCAGCTGGACACATGCAGCTGACATTACTGGCACATGGCGCACTGTCGATGATAAAACAGGTTATGTGCGTGCACATATTCAAATCGAGAAACAAAAAGATGATACTTATGTCGGTAAAATCATTAAAGATTTTCCAGCACCCGGTGAAACGGTTTTAACACAATGCCGCAATTGCCCCGCACCCTTTACCAATAAACCGATTATTGGCTTAACCATTTTACAAAAGTTAAAAGCTGATCCAAATAACCCAAACAACTATATTGGTGGCGAAGTTCTGGATCCTCGCGGAGGAAAAATTTATCACGGTAAAGCCCGCTTAAATGCAAGTGGAAACCGCCTGACCTTACGTGGCTATCTTGGTATTTCACTCATTGGTCGAAGTCAGACTTGGATTCGACAAGAATAATTTACTTTTCAATTGGTAGATGAATTCGCCAGTTAAAAGATTAAAATCATTTAAAATGGCGCATTGACATTATGCTTGAATCTCGTGACATTGCCAAAAAATAAAGCCACATCTTGTGGCTTTATTCATATCAAAAAAAAGGGTTATCTACACTGAAAAGTTTTTGATCCTCTAGTCGATAAGCCAGCAGTTGATGCCCCCAAACACACCCACCATCGACATTTTGGATTTGAGCATTGATGCGCTCACCTTGCAACGCTGCCCAATGTCCAAAAACGATCTGATGAGTTTTTGCTGTCTGCGATTCAAATTTGAACCATGGCTGAAAACCGACTGGCATCGGCTCATCTAAAGCATCTTTAAAGCTAAACTCTAAACGACCTTGGGCATCGGTCAAACGCATACGGGTTAAATAATTGGTAATACAGCGTAAGCGAGCATGACCTTGTAAATCATCTACCCATAAATCTGGCTCAGTGCCATACATCTCTTTCAGAAATGAATCAAGCACAGTAAAGTCATCATGCGCTAAGACTGCTTCCACTTCTTTGGCCAACGCTACGGTCTTTTCCGCATCCCAAATATTCGGAATACCCGCATGAGTCAAAATCGTCTTTTCATTGGGAAATAAGCACAAAGGCTGTTTACGTAACCAATCAATCAATTCATCACTTTCTAAAGCATGAATGACATCAGCAATATGGTCTTTTTCTTTGAGCTTTTTAATCCCACGTGCAACCGCCAGCAGATTTAAATCATGATTACCAAGGACTGTTGCAGCATTGCCTTGTTCGCATAATTTTTTGATAAAACGTATTGCACCCACTGAATTTTCACCACGGGCGATTAAATCGCCCGCAAACCAAATAAAATCTTGATCAGCATCGAATTGGATTTCTTTGAGTAGTGCTTTCAGTGCTTCAAAACACCCTTGTACGTCGCCAATCACATAATTATATCTAACTTTTTCCAGTGCCATTTAAGCCACCATTTGGTCAGATAATGCAACAAACTGAGCCAATGTTAAGGTTTCTGGACGTGCCATTGGATCTACACCAGCATTTTCAAAACCGTCTTCAACCAACATGCCTTTTAAGCTATTACGTAATGTTTTTCGGCGTTGTGTAAACACATGCGATACTAAACGTGCCAAAGCTTTTTCACTTTTAGCAACAATCGGTTTAGTTGCATATGGCTCTAAACGAAATACCGCAGACGTTACTTTTGGTGGTGGATTGAATGATCCCGGTGGTACTTCAAACAAGAAAGTAGGTTTGCAAAAGTATTGAATCATGACTGACAAACGACCATACTCTTTGGTGTTTGGAGATGCTGTAATACGATCAACCACTTCTTTTTGCAACATAAAATGCATGTCTTTGACTTTGTCACCAAATTCCAAGAGATGAAAAAGCAAAGGTGTTGAAATATTATAAGGTAGGTTTCCGACTACACGTAAAGGACGACCTTCCTGAAATAATTCAGTAAAATCATATTTTAATGCATCAGTTTCAATGATAGTTAGACGTTCAGGATGTGGTACTCGACCCGGTAAGCCTGCTGCCAAGTCACGATCCAGCTCTAGCACAGTCAAAGCATCACATTCACCATTTAAAGGCGAAGTTAAAGCAGCTAAACCTGGCCCAATTTCAACAATATTTTCTCCTGCTCGCGGGGCGACAGAACGAACAATTTTGGCAATCACACGTTGGTCATGTAAGAAGTTTTGTCCAAAACGCTTGCGCGTATGATGCCCTTCATCTTTTGGGTTTAAGGCATTAATTTGATACATAAAAAATATCCAACGTGATAAATAAGGTTGTTTACAACTTAATTCGAACGAGCTAGATCAAGTGCTAAATCGACAGCGACATGCAAACTTGAACTTTTTGCAAGGCCTGTACCTGCAAGGGAGAGCGCAGTACCATGATCGACCGAGGTCCGAATAAAAGGTAAACCTAAAGTAATATTAATGGCTTCGCCAAATCCCTGCGATTTTAACACAGGTAACCCCTGATCGTGATACATCGCTAAAACAGCATCAGTACCTTTTAAATGATCCACAGTAAATAAAGTATCAGCAGGCATACTTAAACTCATGTCTATGCCTTGCGCTCGATAACTTTCAAGTACAGGATTAATCGTATCAATTTCTTCATGACCTAAATAACCACCTTCACCTGCATGAGGATTTAAACCACACACCAAAATACGCGGATGATTAATTTTAAATTTTGTTTTTAAATCATGAATCAGAATATCAATCACCTGATGGAGACGTTGTTTGGTAATGGCATCTGCAACATCCCGCAATGGTAAATGGGTGGTCACTAAAGCGACTCTTAACGTTTTTGTTGCAAGCATCATAACCACACGCTCCACACCCGCAAACTCTTGGTAATATTCTGTATGGCCACTGAAGTGGATCCCTGCATCATTGATAATTGACTTTTGTACTGGCGCTGTAGCAACACCAACACTCAGCCCGCGCATCGCATAGTACGCAGTTCGACGCAATTGCTCGATCACATATGCAGAGTTTTGTGGGTTTAACTCCCCTAAAATAACATCTACAGCTAAAGGAACATGTTCAACATAGACTTGATCTTGAGCCAAACGCTCCGTCTGTCCTTTATACTCAATGAGCTGAACACTTTTGTTTAAAATTTTGGCACGATCCCTCAACATATTGATATCAGCCAATACAACAACTGGACGATCATCAATACGATCTGCCAAATCTAAACAAATATCTGGGCCAATGCCAGCAGGCTCACCACTGGTTATATATAAAGGAAGCATTTAGAACTCTTTTAATAGACCTTGCATAGACAGTATACATCGGTTCTAAATTATCATTTCCAATTCAAGTTCATTTTTATATCGAATATAACTAAATCACGTAAAAAATGAACCAAAAAATATTTCTAAAACCACCTATATAAGACCATTGCAAACAATTTTTATATTTCATCAGACTTAGATGATGGAAACTTAAAATGCTTTAGAGCTGACTTTTAGGCGCTGGCCGAGTTTCTGGTTGAGCTTGCTGTTGATCAATCTCAGAGAAATCAAACATCGTTTCAACCTCTTTCCCACACTTGGCTGGGGCAATATGTTGATCAAAGATTATTCTGACTCGATGGTCTGGTTCAACTTTTCCATAGACTGTATATTCGCCACTTCGGCTTTTATCATCATCATCCCCCCATTGCACGACAGCATCGACTTCCTCACCAATAGGGATATGTTGTGTTTGAATAAGTAATCCAACCGCTTGGCAAGGATATGCGGATTGAATTTCTTCACTAAAATCGACCGTCATCCATTGAACAGAGATAATCCTGTCTCCAAGATCAGCTTGATTTTGATAATGCACAGGAGCAGTTGGATGAAGTTCCGGTAAAGATGAGGCCTAATCCAGAAAATCAGCTTGAGCAAAACTAAGGTTTAAGTTGCCTCCACCCACTATCAGTAGAAGGAATTTTATTGAATTTATTATTTTCATTTTTGCCTGACTTATTTTCTTTATATCACTTTTATTATTCATAAAGTCTGTCACAATTCCAATATAAATCAGAAAACCTTACAACATTTTATCCAAACTAAGCTTTGCTTTTGGCTACGTTTATCAATATAATGATGCGCTTGAAATTCAATATTTCAATTGCGACTCTAACTCTTTTCAGATAGAATTCGCACTCCTTTTTGTTTGGACAGATTCCATAGTCCAAACCAACTATAATAGGTAGTGGTTTAATGAAAACTCTCAGCGCTAAGCCAGCTGAAGTTCAACACGACTGGTATGTTGTTGATGCTTCTGGCAAAACTTTAGGTCGCCTTGCGACTGAAATCGCTCGTCGTTTACGCGGTAAACACAAAACTTCTTATACGCCTCACGTTGACACTGGTGACTACATCGTTGTGATCAATGCTGAACAAGTACAAGTGACTGGTAAAAAATCACTTGATAAGAAATACTATCGCCACACTGGTTTCCCTGGTGGTATTCGTGAAACTAATTTTGAAAAATTAGTTGCTCACAAACCAGAAGAAATCTTCGAACGTGCTGTAAAAGGCATGTTGCCAAAAGGTCCTCTTGGTTACGCGATGATCAAGAAAATGAAAGTGTACGCTGGTACTGAGCATCCTCATACTGCTCAACAGCCACAAGTTTTGGACATCTAAGGGATACAGCACATGGCTACTAACTATGGTACAGGTCGCCGTAAGACCGCAACTGCACGTGTTTTCCTATCAGCTGGTACTGGTAAACTCGTAATCAACAACCGCACTCTTGAACAGTATTTCGGTCGTGAAACTGCTCGTATGGTTGTTCGTCAACCACTTGAGCTTTTAGAAGTTACTGAAAAATTTGACCTTTACATCACTGTTGCTGGTGGTGGTATCGGTGGTCAAGCAGGCGCTATCCGTCACGGTATTACTCGTGCATTGATCGCTTCTGATGAGACTTTAAAACCTGCTCTTCGTCAAGCTGGTTTCGTTACTCGTGATGCTCGTGAAGTCGAACGTAAGAAACTTGGTTTACGTAAAGCTCGTAAACGTCCTCAATTCTCTAAACGTTAATTCGTTTACCGAATCGGACAAAAAACCTCGGCATTTGCCGAGGTTTTTTTATGGGTTAACTATTTGAAGTTATTTTGTTTTATCTCGTTTAGAGCAGTCCATGACAGCGTCAGAAATCCCATCGGCAGCTTTTGATTCTGTAATCGTACAGCCATTTTCCTGATAAGTTCGAGTTTCCTTAGAGAACTTATGATCTTTCGGAAGCGGTGCATTACACGGCTTATCGGTCTTTACATTGACCATTTTCACGGGTCCATCATTGTAGATCGTCACCTTACAACCTTTTACGACATATTCTTGTTTGATCCCACCATACATTTCTTCTTCAGAAGCAGCAGACGCAACATCACAGGCCTCATCAGCACTACATAAGGTTCCTTCTCCAGCCACTTCTGCTCCTGCAGCTTCGATTGCTTCAGTGGCAGCCTCTTGTACTTGAGTATCCAAAGGTTGCATCTTTGCATATGTATTTGAAATACCCATCATTAACAGCAATGCCAACGCCAATTTACTGTGCTTATTTATTAAATTCATAGGTTTATCCTTGTTTCCTATCTATTTGATAGCAATAACCACCATAAGCTTATTAAAGTTAAGATGATTTTATTGTCTATTTTTAGTATTCTACTCTATTCACTTCACTTAGTTTTTGGAATATGCCTGTCGAAAATGCGCCTCAACAAGGGATTACATTGTATAGCCACGAGGATGACTTTCGTTCACATTGGATTAGATTTCTTCTTGCAGAAAAACAAATTAAACATACCTTAATCATTGTCGAAGAAGATGATGAAGATTTAGCCAGTTTAAATCCATATAATCAACTACCTATGCTGATTGAAAACGATTTAAAGCTGTTTAATACTAGTATTATTTCTGAATACTTAGATGACCGTTATCGACAAAACAAACTTTATGCGGATGCCCCAGCACCACGCGCAGAGCAAAGACAGTATATTTGGCGCTTTGAACAAGATTGGCTTAAACTTGCAGACATTATGCTACGCCACCCAGATACACTTAATGAAGCTGCAAAAAAGAATGCACAAAAACAATTAAAAGATACTTTGGTATCCCTGACCCCACTGTTTCAACATTATCCTTATTTTATGTCTGAAAACTTTACAATTTTAGATTGCATGTTAGCGCCAATTTTCATACGGTTAAAACATATGGGAATTGAATTACCGAAACAGCAATCTCGTCCAATTTTATTATATTGCCAACGGATTTTTAGCCGCCCTGCTTTTTTAAAGTCGATGACTTTTAAAGAGAAAAACAGATATAGTGAATTTTTGGCAAAATTCTAGATCGCAAATCAATAGAGTATTTTTTAATGTCTGAACAAGAATTGAACTTAACCCCAACTCGACCATACCTTGCACGCGCAATATATGAATGGATTTGCGACAACAATTTAACGCCATACTTACTTGTTGACGCAACTAAACCCTATACCGATGTACCACAACAATTTGTACAAGATGGACAAATTGTATTGAACATCGCACCACATTCTGTACATATGTTAAATATGACCAATGAAGCAATTACCTTCTCTGCTCGTTTTAGCGGCGCATCCAAAGATATTTATGTGCCTATAAATGCGGTATTAGGCTTGTATGCACGTGAAAATGGACAAGGATTATTCTTTGATCCAGATGAATATGCCAATGTGCAAATTGATGAAGATGTTTTAGAATCAAATACAAGTGAAGAAGTAGAAACTAAAACTGAGGCACCAAAGAAAAAACCAAGTTTAAGAATTTTAGAATAGAACAAGGAGAATTGAATGGCTTTTGATCTCGTACAATACTTTGCTGAGCAGATAAAGATTCAAAAGCCTCAGCTATTATCTCAATTAGAGCCTGCCCAACGTATTGCACATATTGAAGAACTCAATGCTTTAACCTTGGGTAAACTCATTACGCTATGGCGTAAGGATGATGATGCTTTATATCAAGAAATTCTTTCGCAAGATCAGTTATACAGCCAAGAAATTTCTCGACACCTCACCACCTCTACTCAGAATAAATCCAGTTTAGATAAATCTATACTTGAACCTGTAACAACGGAAATTCTTGAACTACAGCTTGCTGAATTAAAGCAACTTGAAACAGCAGGAAGTTTAGGTAAGCGAGGTCTTCGAGAATTGGTGATGGGGCAAATTGAGCACCTATCGGGTCAGGCAAAAGATTGGGTTTGGTCAACAAACGAACTAACCGAACTGATTGGCTCTCAACCTGTGCCTGAAGAAGAGATATCATTAGATGAAACGATGAAGGAGTTTAATCAAATGGTCAATGTTCAAAAAGTAGATCTTCATGCTGATCACAAAGAAGTCATAGTAACCGAAACCGCAAATCCAACCTGGGCTAAAATTGCAGAACCTGTGGTAGCACTTGTGGTTTTATATATTCTTTTTGAAGCAGCGACAAAGCTTTTTGCTTAATTTAGTTTGATAATCAAAAATTATAAAAAGCGATCGAAATGATCGCTTTTTTTCATGTAAAAAATACTTTAGTAATTTTAATCATTTCATGTGATTAAAATCACAGTAATAATATTATAAATGATAAAACATGCACAAACATAATAAATATTTAATTAACTATTAAGTTAAGCTTTTATTGATAAAAATAACTAAGCAATTTATTTAACTTTGAGATAGATTTTTTATAATAACTAATGTTAATTTAAAGCAATGAAACTCTCTAAACTTTAAGAAAAATTAACAGTTTACACAGGAGGATAATAATGTAAGAAATATACTGATTAAATGCCAAGCAATTAAACATTAAAAAAATGATTTTACTGGAAAAAGAACAAATCTAGCGTTAACTTAAACTAATTACGACCGTTAAAAAACAGTTTACACTTTAATTTTTTAATATTAGATAAGTGATATTATGAACAATCAATGTATCAATATCGCAATTTCAGGCTTAGGTTTAACCACCTCTGACGATCTTAAAATAAGGCTTAGAAAAATTTTACCAACCAATATTGGTATAAATTGGACAAGTGTTTCAGATCAAAATATAAATTGTATTTTGATCAATGAGCAGTTTTTTGAAAATAATAATATCCAGAATATTATCCAAAATAAAAATATTCCTTATTTGAAAATTTCAAAACATAGTGAACATAAAGAAAGTGCTGAAGATAATTTACTCTGCATCCCTATTTATGACGAATTCACACTGAAAAACTGGGTCAACATCAAATTACTGCATAAGACTGAAATAGAACAATCTGAACTTAGCCAAATTTCAGATGATGAAGCTGATGATCAACTTGAAATCAAAGAAATTGATTTTTTTGCAGCGCTTTTCCATCACGACAGTCGTAAAGTCATTTTAAATGATCATCTCGGCACGATTGCGATTATCGACCATCATGCGCATCTGGCATGGCTTGAAGCAACTCGTGAAGAATACCAAACAGATCGCTCGATACACTATACGGCAGCAGTCACTGCGGATTTTATAAAAGTTTCACGTAAACGACAATTCAATTTAGAAAATTGGTTATTTAACCTGATTTGGACAAATCCCAATTTAATTACTGTACCTGCAGCTGATAAATATTATCGTCTCAAATTTTGGATTCAACCCAATGAGTTGGATAAGAAATTACTGCTACAACTAAGTGCATGCTTTATTTCTGGGGCAGAAATCCAACATGTCTCAGACAAACTCAACATTCCAGTCGCAACCGTGCAACACTTTGTTGCTGCGAATTTAGCCATCCATAACGCTGAACTGATTTCAGCAAAAGAAAGTCGATTTGATAAAACACCAAGTGATACTGAGCAAACGGAAGAAAAAGGGATTTTAAAAAGCTTTTTTAACAAATTAAAAAGTCGATTTAAATTTTAAGGGATAAATCTACGATGATTATTCAGAAGTACAAAATTGTTTTTGCTGGTTCAATGGGGGCAGGTAAAACTGAAGCGATTAAATCTTTATCAGAAATACCTGTATTAGCAACAGAAGCATTTAACACAGATGATCGTAGCCATAAAAAACTAAACACAACAGTCGGAATCGATTATGGCGAAGTAACACTAGATGATGGCAGTAAAGTTGGGCTGTATGGCACACCAGGACAAGGCCGCTTTGACTTTATGTGGGGGGTAATATGCAAAGGCGCGATTGGTACAATTTTGCTGATTGATCATAGCTTAGCAACAACCTTAGATGAACTAGAATATTACCTCAATATTTTTAAACAATATGGTGAAAACATTGTAATTGGAGTCACCCATATCGATGACGATATGAATAAGCCAACGCACCAATACCGTCAATGGTTGATGGAACGCAACCTAAATTTACCAGTTTTTTTTATTGATGCACGCAAGAAATCTGATGTGTTATTGCTGTTAGAAACCTTGATCACCACATTAGAAGTAAAATATTTATAGGCTATTGATCAGTATTCACTTGCAGCAGATCTACTAATGGAATCCTCAAAAGAAGTTATTTAAGTAATGAAATAATTACAGATTAAAATTCTGCCGTGAGCGAATAAAATATTGAAACTTATCTCCATTCATACAATTGTATGAATTGCCATTTATGGCTTGCTCTAGGTCGGTACATTAATGCATACCTATACTGCGGCATCTTAACAATCTATATGATTTTTAGCTTCTTATCGATAATTTCTTAATTGCTTTGTCGGTAAGTTAATGAGATCAAATAAATGGAATTTTACGGTATAATTTTTATGGAATTTTTCAGGATGAGCGGGAAAACAACTCTGGTTTACTTCAACTATTAAAACTTTGTAAGTTTTAATCCTATTGCCTATAAACTTCTGATTTATAGCGTCCTAAGCCGAATCGAGACCTTGTGGGTAAGTACTACACTCACGTTGTACGTAACTGGTAGCAATCTACTCTTTTCGATCCCTTACATCCTTGAGATAAATATTAACGAAATCGGTTCGGAATTATTTTCCTAAGATTAAGATTTTCTCGTGAAATTTAGAATTATTTTCCGAAATCAATCACAATCTCAGGATTTTTTATCTTTTATATTTCTAAAATGATTTTTTATTGCAAACTCATTTAAAAAATCGAGAATATATTTCTGTTCTTATCAACAAAGCCACCAACTCAAAAGAGCCGTAACGCTCAAAAGCTTTTTCTGTATTTTTAATCTTTCACTCGCCTTTTTTTACTTCTCTTTTATTCATTTCTGATAATAAATCCAATTGAATTTACTGAATTTTTGCCAGTTTGTCCCACTGATGAATGAGTAAATGATCTATTTTTTCATGTAAATGACGGATTTCTAATTCAGCTTTTAAATTGACTTGATAATCATTTTGGGAGCGTATACGATCTTTGGCTTCTTGACGGTTTTGACTCATCATAATAATTGGTGCTTGTACTGCAGCAAGACAAGATAAAATAAGATTTAATAGAATAAACGGATAAGGATCAGCAGGTTGTTTTACGATCACAACTGTGTTTAATAAAATCCAAACAACTAAAAAGAGCATAAAACAAATTAAAAACGTCCAACTTCCGCCAAAAGTTGCAATTTTATCTGCGAGCCTTTCCCCAATGGTCCATTTTTTTCAAGTTGTGTTTTAGTATTTTTTGTTATTAATTCATGCTGTTGCATACTATTAAGCACTTCATACTCTAGGTTTGACACCTCCCCCTGCTCCGATTGAAGCAAAGATTGCACATACTGCATACGATATTTGATTAAATCTACTTTACAAATATAATCCTGCGCAGAACAATTGGGAAAATCTCGTGCAATTTCTTCAGTAATAACCTTACGTATAGCCCCGAGCGGAACAACATTCGCATGTGAAAAAGTTTGATTACATATCAAGCAAATATGATTTTCATTTTTATCATTCATTACACTACTCTTTATCATTGTTTGGTTTCAATATCTTTCATTATTTGAATAAAGTATAGAACTTATTTTAATGGGATGCTGGGATGAAATCATTTTGCTTTAATGTATTTTTCTGATGTTTTGAATAGGCTTAATTGATGAATCTAATTTGAGATTTTCACATTATTTTTATCGAATTTTTCAGGATGAGTGGGAAAACAACTCTGGTTTACTTCAACTATTAAAACTTGGTAAGTTTTAATCCTATTGCCTATAAACTTATGGTTTATAGCGTCCTAAGCCGAATCGAGACCTTGTGGGTAAGTACTGCACTCACGTTGTACGCAACTGGCAGCAATCTACTCTTTTCGATCCCTTACATCCTTGAGATAAATATTAGCCAAATCGACTCGGGATTATTTTCCTAAGATAGATTAATTTTTTTATTTTTTAGGAAAATTTTCCTTTAAAAGTTACTTAATAAAGAAAATTTTTCAACAAAGCTTATTTAATGATTTTTTATTGCATAAATTTAAAAAAAAATGCAAATTTATAAATTTGCATTTTAGTCATTCTATTTCAATGATCACACGCTTTAATCTGCTAACTTAAGGCGCATCTTTTAGCGAGGTTGTTTACTATCACGCAAAATATCTTCCAAGCCTTGGGTATCCTGATTTAAAAATGCGGTTAAACTCGCTTTTACCTGTTCAAGTGTACTGTGTTTAATTGCAAATACTTCTTTATTTTTTCGTGTCATCAAGCCAAACAATTCGCGTTGTGGGAAAATCAATTTGATATTGCTTTCTATCTTAAATTCAAAATTCTCACTTTTTGCATAAGCATTTAATGTAATTTTTAAAAATGCTTCTGACGCTGAGTTCAACACTGTAAAAATAGTGTTTCGACCATCCAATTGTAATTGCAAAACGCGTTGACGGCGCCAACTGATACTTTCAAATTTCGCCAATATCTCCGCAATGTCTAAATCGCTCTCTTGCTCCATCTCACGCTCATCGGCGTGATTAGGATACTGAATTTGAATTTCAAACTTGTTCATTATTTTATAACGCATACCCTTAAAATCTATTTGTAGTGTAACAACACTCTTTAAAATTAATAGCGACTCCAATAAAAAAATTATAAATTAATCATTGATTTTAAATTACAAATTGTAAAATTTATCACTATATTTAATTTTTATATGCACTAGGTGTATTTTATCTCT
>Ga0256893_1000127_pt1 | contig 29974 bp, 26 predicted proteins | sample MC6MC0666MT_FD_190201 | JGI IMG/M metagenome (GOLD analysis project Ga0256893, IMG submission 190201) | Metatranscriptome of enriched soil aggregate microbial communities from Iowa State University, Ames, United States - MC6-MC0666-MT... | ecosystem: Environmental > Terrestrial > Soil >... | reverse complement strand
GTTGATTATCGATTCAATTTTGTACTTTTGAATCCTAGATGATTATCCTACCGTGGAGCGACATGGATGTCGCTGTTGGGTGGGGGTACAGGACGTACCCCTCGCCCATGAGCAAAAACAAAGCACTGCTTTGTTTGCAGCGCAAGGTTTGGCATCGCCTACGCAAAGCAATTTAAACTTTGGTTATAAGATGTGACATTGCAAGCTTTTTATACTCAAACAATTTTATTTTTCCATACAGTTGATTTAATTAAAAATATTAATTAAGAAAAATTATATCGTGTGGCTATAAAAGTTGACCGCAATATAAATCAAGTTGCATCAAAAAATCTTACTTTGGATAAAACTTCCGAATTGATTCAGCCATCTCCGGATTTTGGGTTTGCAAAGCATTTGCTGCACTTGTGGCATCCACAGCACTGCGATTTTGACTGACTTTAAATTTTCCTAAGATTGAATCTATTTCGATCTCAATCGCCACAATTTTTTCTAATTGCTCTTCGATATAATCATTCGGCGCATCCCCCATTTTCCAAGGTACAATCTGTGGTGCTTCATGCTGACGTGTCAATCGCGCCAAAATACCCCGCAAATATTTTTCATCATCTATTTTTCGAATTGTTCCCTTCACATGCACAACACGATAATTCCATGTCGGTACTTCCCGATGATGCTCAAATTTTCCTGGATACCAATTCGGTGAAATATAACTTTGCTCAGCATGGAAAATCACATAAGCCGATTCAACCTGTTCTAACAAGTTAAATAAAGGATTGGCTTTGGCGATATGTCCACGTAACAATCCAGACTTGCCAGCTGAACGATCCAATTCAAAAGGAATATGATTCGCTTCAATTTCACCGTCATAAGTAACCATCAAACTTCCCAATGGATTCTGTTCAATTAAATCGAAAAGTTCAGTGAGATTCTCTTGTTTAAAATGAGAAGGAAGATACATGTTTTTTCCTAATACTCTTTCGAGCCATCTGGGCTGGTTTTAAATATTTCAGGTAATTCAGCATTTTCAGTAAAAGCTTCACCTTTAAAAATATTAATCACTTCAATTTCCCCTATAATTTGCTGATTAAACTCGTCTAGTCGCTCAGCTGGGATCCATAACTCCTGACAAAAATCATCACCAACCGTATGTACTTCAAACTGAGCCAGATACTCATCATTCAATTCAAACCGTGTGACATAGCCAATATAACCACTTGCTTGATCTTTGGTATTCCAATCTAAAGCAATTTTTTCAGCATACTTCTGATTTAAAACAGGATAGAAAATAGGTTGCCAATACAATCTTGGTGGGAAATTTTTAAAGCCACTCTTTTCAATCAATTGATATTCAAAAAGTCCAATTGGTCGGTACAAATACATTGTTATTCCTTTAATTGTATTGAAAATAATCTATCCTATAGACTAATCAGGTGAAATGATCAATTTCTTAATTAAATAGTTGTTATTTATTCGCCATAAACATTTTACTTCACTTTTCATGTGCATGAAATTTGCATAGTGTTTAATGATAAAGAACACACGCAAATGGAGGATGTTATGAATAAAGATCCACGTATAGAAAAAATAGAAAACCTCCTCGATAAATTGGGCAATATTGCAGTAGAAGCATTTCATTATATTGCGTTGTTTATCATTGGCTGTATGATCGCTTGGTCAGCGGTACATACAATTATTGAAATTTTAACCATGAAACAATACGCCAGTATTGATGATATTTTGTTGTTATTCATTTATTTGGAATTAGGCGCAATGGTGGGGATCTATTTTAAGACCAATCACATGCCTGTACGTTTCTTAATCTATATCGCAATCACCGCACTCACGCGATTACTAATTTCAGATATTCAGCATGACCATAAAGCCGATATGGATTTAGTGATTATCACAGGGTCAGTTTTAATCTTAGCCATTGCAATTTTGATCGTGAGATATGCTTCTTGGACATATCCTTCTGTTATTCCTGATAAGCACACTGAAAAATCATTACCACACGGTAAAACACCGCGACCAGAAGACGATGAGTTGGCTTAGTCTGCCCCCTCTCCTCTTAATCTAAACCTAAGCCCTTCTTCCTAAGCAAAATCAAAACAATACTTTATTGGAGCGCAAAACAACAAGGAGAAGGGGCTTTTTAATATGTTAAAACTCTTGTATGCATTCATATTGATCATAATGACGTTTTTAAATCATGTTCAACGATTATTAGGCACTTGTAAATAACGACCATTTTGGAAAATCCAATGCATACCAACCTGAGGATCAGGTAAACCATAACGGCGCCAATCACTAATTAAGGTGTATTGTGAGCTTTCTATATGACCGCCCTCTCCATTTACATAACCATAGCTAGTACCGGAATACTCAGTCTGAGTTGGAAACTGGTGATTATAAATAATCGTCACACCATTTTGTGGTGGGTAACTTGGATATGGGGCATTTGGATGCGGATAGGGCCTATTTGGATAACTTGGGTACGTTGAGGAATGCTGGTATTGAGGTCGAACAGGAATCTCCTGTGACATTTGGCGGCCATATTGATCTGTATATTTATAGGTCGTTGTTGGATATTTCTTTTGAGGCCGCTCAACACTGCGATAATTCGCCCAATCTTTAGCGTCTGCCCATGTCATTGTTGAAGTTGCTGAAAGCATCAACATCAAGACACTTAAACTGAGTATCTGTTTCATTTCAACCTCCAAACTTGAACGTATACACAACAGCTTAATATATCATTCAAGATAAATAATGGATGAATTGCAGTCAAAATTTAATCTTCTTTATTGTTTATACATCAACTTAAGTAAATTCTGACATCAATCTGATAAAATATAATTTTAATCTGATGAGTGCTGTATTGTGGCTGAACTGAGCTTTGACCGTTTACATCAATTTTTTTGCAAAATCCCAAGTGTGCAAGAAGCATTTATTGATAGCTATGGTTCAGATGGCAAACAAGCATGGTGGTTTAAATTTCAAATCAATATTGAACACCCTTTAGCCTGGCAAACTGTGCAAGAACTTGGTCACGTTTTAAATTATATTTCTAAAAATGAACGTCTTCCGACTCAGTTTTTACCCGTATCTCCTCCTCCGTATATGAATGGTGAGGCGAAACAATTTTTAGCTTGGGTGATTCAATGTAACCATGCAGATTTTTCACCTGATGTGGTGTGTGACTGGTTAGAGGCACGTCTCCCAAAACCTGTAGATGATGAAAGCCAATGGAAAATCAAAACTGATTTACATGAGTTAGATCATATTTCAAATAAAGATTTGGATGAGTTAGTTCCACCAAATCCGCAGTAATTCAATCTACATGAATCTCAAAAATTTAGAATTATGCGGTAAGAAGCTCAAATATCGACTTGAGCTTCTTACTCACTTATATTTTTAATTTATTTTGCAAATGCAGTACTTCTGCTTTCAACCAATTGAAATACCAACTATCAAATTTTTGTCTACTTCCACTCTCATCCAATATAGGCGCAATCCCACCCCATAGATCTCGAGAATCGATCCATATCTCACCTTTTGATGGTCCAGTAATGACTAAAAAATAATATTCACCACAACCAATACCACAAATAGGCAAAATCCCATTGAGCTCAAAGTTTTCATAATACTGATCACGTGGATTTTCACCATGATGCTGAATAAATCTTTCAAACTCTTCGGTTGTTGGTTCGATGCGCTGAAATAATTTATCTCTAAATTCAGTATTATACTTTTCTAACCACTGGTTAAACTGCTCAGCAAGTTCCTCCCAATTTTCCAAATTATATGCATCGACAAATGGAAATGGTGTTTGCAGGTCAATTAAAATATCCCCCAAAATTAGACATTGGTCCTTATGGAATATTACTTTTAAAATTCCCAGATCAGGTCCTATCCCAGCACTTTCCCAGGTATCTCCTGTACCATTACCAATTTCAGTTAAAAATCTTTTATATTCAATTGGTATTTCAACTTGATTGAGTGTTTCAAACTTAGAGAGCATGTCAATGTCAACCTGAGTGGCTAACGATTTAAAAATTAAATCTTTTTGCTGAATCGATAATTGTTCTTTTTCAATAAACTTTTCTATCAACTGCTGATAAATATTTAAGTATATTTTTATTGTTTCAATCATTTACTCTAACTCTGCTTATCTTTTTCTTATCCACCTAGACTCCCTCATTGATAAAGGAATCTAGGCAAAATAAATACTAAAACGTCGACAAACCACTCCATTCCATAAAATGGTAAACCCCGTATTTAAGTTTTGACTCATCAGCATATTTGCTGTAATCCACACTCATTTGACGACCATTTAAGTTTGACCAAGCCGTATTAAAATACTGTTCAGCATCGATAAAGACTTGTTGTTGTGGATTGCCAACCACGCGTAAATCAGTTTCCAAATTATAATTTTTTAAATTACGTGCGGTAAAGTTGGCAGAACCTAAAATCATTTCCGCAGATTGCGCATTATGCTTTACGATCATCTTACTATGGCACTGCTCACCTTGGGTATTACACCAACGCACATCAATTCCTGCGTCATTTAACTCTGAAGCCACTTGACGGTTTGGGATACCATTTTTTTGACGACCAAATGCATCTTTATTGGGATCAAGCAAGATACGTAATTTCACTCCACGTTGCTTGGCAGCAACTAAACCTTTAATAATTTGGCGCTCTGACAAATAAAACATGGCTAAATCAATTTGATCATTGGCTTTTGCTGACGCCAACATGTTTAAGACTGCATCATAAATTGCTTTTTCAGTGAGTACTTGAACCTGAGGATCATTCGGATTTTCAGGTAGTTTGCCAAAGGCAACAAAAGGCGTATCTCCTCCCGACATATGCGCGACGGTTTGTTCAGTATTTAAAATATCTGTTGCAGTTGCCCCGTCAACCATTAATGCAATGTTAGAGTGACGTGAACTACCATCATGAGGATTGGCGGATGTGACGATGGTTTTCCAACCTTCCGCTGTATCGACCACGATGGTTTTACGATGATTGGCTTTAAAATTAAATAAATTTAAATAACTACGGACTGTAATTTTTTCTTTACCAAATGGATTATTCAGCCAGCCTTTATTTGGATTATTGCCAATATCCTGACAACATAAATACCATATTCCAGACCAAGTAGGATTAGATGCGCGGAGTGGTGTTAAATTCGTTTCAATCACATCAATACCGCCTAAACGTAATTGACGATATTGTTCAGGCTGAATTCCACCATAAACAGAATTGATAGGATCGGTAATAAACTTAATTTCTAAGCTTGGGTTTACAATTTTTTCATTAATCAAGGCTTGGGTTAATTGCTTGGTTAATTCTCGTTGCTGAACTTTAGAATCGCCGACTTCACTGTTAAATAGAAACATATCGATCACAATGGTAGTCTTGGCTTGCTTAATCAGCTGTAACACTTGATCAAAGATATGTTGATCAAGTTGCTGCTTCCCTTGCGCATCAATATAAGTTTCATCGGCAATAAATTTTACATTGGCATGACGCAATGGTCCGGTAAAATTCAGCCCTTTAGGAAGCGGTTTATAAACATGATAAATCGCAGATGAGAGATATCCTAAGGCCAATATGCCGATAATAATGCCGAAATAACGACGTTTTGACCAATTCAGTTTGTTTTGAATTTTATTGAAGATACGCATAAGAAAAGACCTAGACCAATTTAGGATCTATCAACATTTCATATATAACTTGCGTTGTCGGCTAAAATTGAGCAAACGAGGCATGAAATGAAGAGAATAGCGAGACTATTTTCAAGTTTCATAACGATGTTTGAGATAATTTTAACCACAACCCTTGAGGGACTAGAGTGTTTTTTGATGCTACATCGTTATGACCTACTCATTTAGATCACTAAATTTCATAGCTCATGCCTTGTATCCTCTAAAAAACACTCGTTGTCGCAAATACAGATGAAGTATTGGCAGACCCTTAGAGCCTAGGTCGAATTCCTTTATTTTTCAATAACGATTTGGTGAATGATTGCAAATAATTAGAACTTATAGTCCATACCTATGACAAAGTTACGTCCAATTTGTGGAATATTCGATAAGAAAGAAGTGTGTTCATAAATCCTCTCGTCCAACAGGTTGTTGGCTTTAAAGAATACTTTCGCTTCTTGTTTGTTGGCCAAAGGATATTGATAAGCAACACCTAGGTTCACCATGTTATAACCTTTGGTTTCTTGTTCATAAGACGCAAATTTATCTTGGTTAAACACATGTGAATATTCTGCTAAACCAGACCAACGCTCATCAAACTCAGCATTTACACGAGCGCCTAAACGACCAGCAGGAACACGTGGTGCATTTTCATCTTCAATTTTACCGCGTACATAGTCACCAAACAGGCTGGTTTTATACACATCATTCCACTGATAAGCGACTTCACCTTCTGTCCCGTAGAACTTGGCTTTATCTTGACTGTATTTGATCAAACGGAAGTTTTCGTATTGATCCAAAGTTTTGGCATAAATATAGTTATCAAACCAATTTTGATAGACATGTACATGATAGCTCAACTTGTCATTGTCATAATGAAGACCTAATTCCACATTGTTTGACTTCTCTTTATTTAAGTCTTGATTGCCCAGTTCATAAGTATTGGTCGCATAATGCTTTCCATCAGCATAAAGTTCTTGTGCTAAAGGCAATCGCTCTTGATGAGAACCCGTTAAAGAGAGCGTGTAATTTGGTGCAAATGCCCAATTCACAGCACCAGAATATGAGAATGCATTACCATCAAAGTCTTTTTGAGCTGAATCAACATCCACTGTTTGATGATCAAAACGAGTCCCTAATTCCACATGAAAATCACCAAATTGGCGATGCTCTAAGCCAAATACACTATATTTTTGGGTTTTATTTGGCGCAAGAACCGCTTCTTCACCTGTGATATCTAATTTTTGCTGGCTGGCTTGAACACCCCACACGCCTTCCCAAGCAGCAATCGGATTGTGTAACAACTCAACACGACCTTCATAACCTTTGCTCTTGAAGGTTGTCATTGCTGTACTTCCTTCAATTTCATCATGTTGATAGTCGGTATAACTTGCTTGTGCACGAAGTTTTTTAAAGCCAGCAAAAGGTTCATTGAGCTCAGAACGGAAATCATAACGTTCTGTTTTCATATCAATCCATGGCCCTGCTTCAGCATGATCATGCTCTTCCTCACCATGCCCATGTCCATGTCCATGTCCTTCATCATGGTCATGGCCTGCATGATCATCATCGTGCCCACCACAGTGGAGTGATAAACCATGTAAATGGCATGACTCATATTCATGACTATGTCCAGGTAAACCGTATTGATCTTGGCGGTTGCTATAAGACACACCCGCAAAACCACGTTCACCGATCCAAGATAAGCCCACATTTACATTTTCAGACTCTGAAAATGTATTGCCAACTCGACGCTCTTTTGTACTATGTGCATGATCACCATGTTCTTCTGTTACGATATAGTTCGGAGTAATGTAATCATTGGCATCACGTTTTAAACCTTCTACACGTAATGCAACATTTGAACCTAATCCAACAGTCACCCCAGCATTTGCCATTTTTTCATCGTTGCCCGTGTTATAACGCAGACCAACATTGCCTTCATAACCATTTTCAGGCATCGCTGTCGGAATCTTGCTGTCAACCACATTGACTAAGCCACCCACAGACCCAGCCCCATATAATAATGTTGATGGTCCACGAATAACTTCAATTTTTTGTGCAAGTTGCGGATCTACAGTGACAGCATGATCTGGTGACAAGCTTGAAACATCCATGGTTTCTGTTGCATTCTGAGTCACTTTAACCCGCGCACCCTCTTGCCCACGAATTACAGGACGACTTGAGCCAGCCCCAAATGTATTGGAATAAATCCCTAGTTCATCTTTGAGTGCTTCGCCTAAGGTCGTGCCAGCCTGTTGTAGTTTTTCACGTGAAACAGTTTCATCTGCAACACCAAAATCTTGGCTTGAACGGACCAAGGGATGCCCAACAACTGTAATGGTCTCTAATTGTTGTGGATTTTTTTCAGTATTGATTTGATCTTCCGCCCAAATAGAAGTTGAAATAACTGCAGAAATGGAAAGTGTTAGGGCGCTTTTGGTAAAAGACATGGGATGCTCTCAAAGCTCAGTATTTTTGGATTACGTTATATTATAACATTTCAATATTTTTGCAATAAAAAACATTTGCTCTTTGGCTTTTTATATAGAATCAGATCAAAACCATTGCTTAACTTTTTAATATCCTAATGCCCTTCACACTTTCACATGCTATTTTAGCGCCGCCTTTGTCCAAACTTTCAGGAAATCGCTTACCGATTGCTGCACTCGCAATTGGCACAATGACACCAGATTTGTATAGAGTATTGGTTAAAACTGAAATTTATTTAAATCATCAATTCAAAGGAATCATCTATCCAGATTTATTGGTGGGATTATTGTTCTGCTTGCTTTGGTATAGTTTATATCGCCCATTATTATTTAAGTTTTTAGGCATTCAAAAACCATTAAACATTGCTTCTTTTTCAAATTTTTTTCAATTTCTAATTTGGATAGTGTTGGCGATTATCTTAGGTACAGCAACTCATATTATTTGGGACGGTTTAACCCATTTAGATTTTCGAACTTTCGCTTTTAAAGAGTTTTTAGCCCAACCTGTCAGTATGTTTGATCGTATTTATCCTATGCATAAAGTCCTACAAATCGGCTGTTCTGTTGTGGCTTTACCGTTTTTAATGTGGATGGGGTTACATTACTTTTTTAAATATAAAGTCAATCAAATACGAAATCCTAAAATACAAATATTCTGTATAGCCTTATTTACAACCTCTTTTTTTAGCGGTTGCATTTATTATGTTTACATTGCCAAAATCACAGGATTAGCTCCTCAAGACACTGATTTGTATGTACTGATTGGTTTCTTTATGAAAACCTTTACTCAAGCTTCTGTTCTTTGTTTTACTTTTGGCTGTCTACTATTTCATTATTTAAATTATAAAAAATATTTTTAATGATGCTCTATTTGCCGATTGAGTCACTTAAACTTTCTCGGAATTAGCTTAAATTTATTCTGCAATGTGGTAGTTTTTGCCCCAAGTCCTTGTGACTCACCTCTCAAAGAGGCATAATCTCACATTACATTTTTAGGCGATGCGCTGTTTACGTACTCGCTTCCTTAACCCATATAGTTGGATTTTTAACGCTATGATGCGAACTCATTATTGCGGTTCTTTAACCGAAGCTCAAATTGACCAGACTGTAACGCTTTGTGGCTGGGTACATCGTCGTCGTGACCACGGTGGAGTGATTTTCCTTGATATGCGTGATCGTGATGGTCTCGTTCAAGTCGTCATCGATCCTGATACTCCAGAAGCATTTGCAACTGCGGATAAAGCACGTTCAGAATATGTATTAAAAATTGTAGGACGTGTACGTCGTCGCTATGAAGGCACCGAAAATGCCAATATGGTGAGTGGTCAAATCGAAGTTTTAGGTAAAGAAATCGAAGTTCTTGCTGCATCTGAAACTCCACCATTCCCATTGAATGATGAAAATGCCAATATTTCTGAAGAAATCCGTCTGAAATATCGTTTCCTCGATATTCGTCGTCCAGAAATGATTGACCGTTTACGTTTCCGCTCTAAAGTGACCACGTTAATTCGTAACTACTTAGATGAAAACGGCTTCTTGGATGTTGAAACACCCATTTTGACACGTGCAACACCTGAAGGTGCGCGTGACTATTTAGTGCCTAGCCGTGTTTCAAATGGTAGCTTTTATGCGCTCCCTCAATCACCACAATTGTTTAAACAATTGTTGATGGTTGGTGGTGTAGATCGTTATTACCAAATCGCAAAATGTTTCCGTGACGAAGACTTACGTGCCGATCGTCAACCTGAATTTACTCAAATCGACATCGAAACATCGTTCTTAAACGATGACGATATTATGGATTTGATGGAAGGCATGACCGTTAAGATGTTCAATGAACTTCTTGGTGTGAAATTCGACAAATTCCAACGCATGACTTATGCTGATGCAATGCGTGATTATGCATCTGACAAACCAGACTTACGTATTCCTTTGAAACTTGTAGACGTTGCGGACATGATGCAAGACGTTGAGTTCAAAGTATTTGCAGGCCCAGCAAAAGATCCTAAAGGTCGTATTGTGGCACTTCGTGTACCTGGTGCAGGCTCATTGCCACGTAGCCAAATCGATGAATACACTAAATTCGTTGGAATTTATGGGGCGAAAGGCTTAGCTTATATTAAAGTCAACGAACTTGAAAAAGGCATCGAAGGTCTTCAATCTCCAATCGTTAAATTCATCGAACCAATCGTGCTTGATTTGTTAAAGCGTGTTGGTGCTGAAAACGGTGACATCGTATTCTTTGGTGCAGATAAAGCCAAAGTTGTAAATGATGCAATGGGTGCTTTACGTATCAAGATCGGTCATGACATGAACATGTCAACAACCGAGTGGGCGCCACTTTGGGTCGTAGACTTCCCAATGTTCGAAGAAACTGATGATGGTAAATGGACATCTGTTCACCACCCGTTCACACTTCCAAAATCAAGTGTTGAAGAAGTGAAAAGCAATCCTGGTGCAGCACTTTCTGTTGCTTACGATATGGTATTGAATGGTACCGAAATCGGTGGTGGTTCATTGCGTATCTACACTTTAGAAATGCAAAAAGCAATTTTTGAAGCTTTAGGTATTGGCGAAGAAGAAGCTGAAGAAAAATTCAGTTTCTTATTAAATGCTTTAAAATTCGGTGCACCGCCTCATGGTGGTTTAGCATTCGGTCTAGACCGTTTAGTGATGTTGATGACAGGTTCATCATCTATCCGTGACGTGATTGCTTTCCCGAAAACCAAAACTGCTGAGTGTCCATTAACTCAAGCACCTGCACCAGTTGAACCAAATCAATTACGTGACTTGGGTATTCGTTTACGCGAAAAACCGAAAGCTGAAGAATCTAAATAATTTTTAATTGTTTCATCAAAAACCCTGCTTTATGCAGGGTTTTCTGTTTTTCATATGCATTTTATTTCGATAGGTTCTAATTGAGATAAGTTCTCATAAATGGCATACTATCGCTGTTAACTTTTGAGGTGAAAACCTATGGCTATGCGACCTAATGTACTTCGTCATACAATTATTATCATTGTATTTTCAGTGGTTCAATGGGGATTTATGCGTTATATCCTAAGCCATCAGTTGTTTAATTTAGATACTTATCAACGTATTCTATATTTCAGCATGAGCAGTTTTATTGCTGGTTTCTTTATTATTTCAGCACTAATTTATTTGGTGTTGAAAGGCAATGCTGATCGCGACTAATATTAATTAAATGTATAAGCTACTTAAAACTTTCTCTCGATTACCTCTAGGGATGATACAAAGTATTGCTAGAGGTGTGGGGAATTTATTGTTTATGAGTAATTCTTCAGCAAAACGTACCACTGCATTGAATTTAACAGCAGCGTATCCCGAGCTTGATGAACAACAACGCAATCAACTGATTAAGGCCAGTTTAAAAAGCCAATGTATGACTTATGCAGAGTCAATTAAAATTTGGGGATCTTCTCCAGAATTCGCCTTAGCCCAAATTAAACAGGTTTATAATGCTGATATTTTTCTCAATGCCTTGAAGAATCCCAATGGCTGTATTGGTGTGGTACCCCATTTTGGAGCATGGGAGCTCATGAATGCGTGGATCAACCAACATACTCATCCTGTTATCATGTATAAACCAAGTAGAGATAAAGACTTAGATCGATTTATGTTAGAGTCTCGCCAACGCTTAAATGCAACATTAGTACCCACTGATGATACTGGTGTACGGGCCTTATTTAAACATTTAAAACAAGGTGGATTTACTGCCATCCTTCCCGACCATATCCCCAAAGAGTCTGGCGGTATTTATTCTGAGTTTTATGGGCAAAAAGCATTTTCATCAACTTTACTTTCAAAGCTTGCTGCAAAAACCCAATGTTCCGTCGTGGGTTTAACTTGTGTTCGCCGCTCTGATTTCTCAGGTTTTGATTTACATTTTACCGCACTATCACAAAATATTAATTCTAAAGATTTACAGCTTTCAGTCGATACCTTGAATAAAGAAATGGAACGAATGATTAGTATTGCTCCTGAACAGTATTTATGGGGCTATAAACGATTTAGGAAATTAGAGGGTGGCAGGAATTTGTATAAATAAGCAAATTCATGTCCACCAAACAGAACTTCAAAAATTAACAGCTAAAACATTAGTTTCAACGAAATTTTATTTTCACAGTCCGAATGCCTTGTCTAAATTTTGCCAGCTTAATCATCATTTTTTGAATTTGTCTAATAACTCTTGAACATTCTTTTTTCAATTTATCACTAAATTTCAATTTTTTCTTTTTCAGATACTTCCCTTTTCTAATATTTCTAACTTCTTCCAAGGCACTTGGAAACTGTGTATTACCATTCGTCAATATCATATCCTGAATACACAATGCGGGGCTAAGCTGATACACTTCTAGCTCTGGGCACTCTCTAAACAAAAAATGATCCACAGGGATTAATGCTTTCGATTCAACAATAAAATTCAGCAATTTTTTTGCTACATCTTGCGATATGATATATCCGCCACATCCCATATGCGCTTCACGTAATAACAATAGCTTACGGGCATCGGGAGCCGAGAGATTATGTTGTTTTAACGCTACACCAATTTTTTTATAAAAGACCTCTAACTTAATCACAGAACATTCTTTTGGAATCCATACATCATCCAATAAAAAATCTTTTGCATGATCACCTAAATAGATATCATCTTCAAATATTGCAATATAATCGAGTTGCTCATCTATTGCTTTTTTCCATAACAGCATATGGCTCAGCAAGCAACCGACTTCATTTTGGTGTAAAGCTGTTGTATACCCGACCAGGCCAAGTTTAGATGTCGCGATGTCTATATTCACAGGCGTAATCGCATCAAAAAATTCAAAATCTACTTCTTGTTTTGTAAATTCAGCTACAATATGCTTACGGCGCTCTTGAGCAGTTGATAAACTAATGACAAATTTTTTCATAAAAACTCTTACAACAATTACTCATAAATTTAATTTTGAGATCGACTCCACGATAAAGATCAATGTTCATTTAAATTAATCGCATTTAGCGATATACTATACGGCACCACTCTAATAAATGTGATTTAGGGGCTATAAATAATGATTAGTGAAAACATTAAAATTTTTGTAGGTTGCGATCCAAATAACTGTGATCTTGAACAACTCATGGTATTAGAACATAGTGTTCGTAAACATACACAGCATAATGTTGAATTTATTTGGATGCAACTTAGTCATGACATAAATAGTCCGTGGTATAGCGACCAAGAAACAGGTAATGGATGGTCTACAGAAAAATGGGCAACACCTTTTTCTGGTTTCCGTTGGGCAATACCTGAGTTATGTAATTTCACAGGTCGCGCAATTTATATGGATGCTGATGTGGTCGTACTCTGTGATATTGCAGAACTTTGGTCACACCCTATGAATAATGATGCAATCGTTATCGCTAAAGGCGGAAAAAGTACAGCGCGTTTATGTACTTGTGTATGGGATTGTGAGAAAGCCAAACAATACCTCCCACCACTTGATGAAATCCGCACTAATCCAGAGAGTCATAAAAATTTAATGCGTCTTATCAAAGACAAGCCTCAATTAGTTGAACCTTATCAAGATTCTTATAATAATATTGATGGTGAAGACTTAGCGATTGAACAAATCAAAGTATTACACTACTCGGACATGGGAACTCAATTTAGTCATAAATATGCAATTCCACGTCTTGCCAAAGCGAATCAAAAACATTGGTTTGATGGCAAAATAATGCCTCATCCTCGCCAAGATTTGGTTGAGTTATTTGATCAATATTATGCGGAAGCACTAGAGCTTGGTTATAAACCTGAAAATTATTTAATTGAACCTTTTGGAACTTTTTCAAAAGCAACTCAAATTAACTACCAAGGGAATAAAGTGACTCGCCCAGACCAAGAAACCAATTGGTTGAGTAAGCAAATCCGAAAAATTAAAGCTAAATTTAAAAAGCCCACATTTACTTTAGATGGATAAATTGTCGAATAGACATTTTATCCATCTTCAATCCTTTTCTCATTACGACTCTATATGAACCATAAAACACCAAAATCGATTCAATTATTCTTTTCAAATTTTGTTTTAAGAAATATCTATAAATTTATTTATAAACATAGCCATCCTAAAACACATCGACATAATCGTAAATACTGGCCTTATTATTCCGTTAAAAGGAACGAACTTGGTGGAATTGATCAGGTGTATTTTCGTAAGAAACTCATTGCTGACAATTCAGTTATGCCTACACGCTCTTGTAAAAAAAGCATGCTGGTTGCAACTGGTCCTTCCGTTCAAAAATGCCCAGAAGATGTTTTTAAAAGACAAGATATAGATTATATCGGAATTAATGGTTCAATCTCATTGGACTATGTTCAATTTAAATATTATGTCATTATCGACTTTAATTTTACTAAAAATCGTTTTGATTTAGTACTCAAAGTACTTCAAAGTCAATGTACTTTTTTCACCACTCATCGCTGTCTAGACATCATTCTAAGAAGAATCAATCCTGACCAAATTAAATGTCAGATCAAAGTCATTGAAACGATTACGGATGGTGTAACTGAACGATTTTTAGGTCCCCGTCTCACTATTAATCCCCATCAAGACTATTTTTATTTAGAAGATGGTAAAGGATTTTCTCTGCATATTCGTGATTCTATTTTTGATTATTTCACAGTGTCATATGTCGCATTACAAATTATTTATTCTCTGTCTTATGAAGAAATTTATTTAGCAGGTTTAGATATGAATAACTTTAATCAACCACGTTTTTATGAAAAAAGCGGTAACAAACAACCAACGATGCTTGACCAATACTTAACGGAAATATTTCCAGCATTTGAGGCCGCTTCTCACTATTTAAACAAGCAGAATATTAAAGTTTACAATCTTTCACTGAAAAGTGCGATAGAGTCTTTTGAGAAATTAGATCCAAAGCTTTTATAAAGTTTTGGATTCACCTTAGCTCTTAATTTGTTTTTAATATGCAAACCAAAAATTTCCGTGATGATATCAACGGGCTTCGCGCCTATGCTGTAATACTTGTTGTTCTATTCCATTTTGGGGTTTCAGGATTTTCTGCTGGATTCTTAGGTGTCGATGTTTTCTTTGTTATTTCTGGTTATCTAATGACCAAAATCATTATTGAGAACCTTGAAAAAAATAGTTTTTCTTTTATAAACTTTTATTTAGCAAGAATCACACGAATTTTTCCTGCACTTTTCTTTGTCATCTTAATCATGACAATTTGCGGATGGTTTTTTTTCATCCCAGAAGACTTCAAACTGTTTGCTAAAGATGCAAAATATAGTCTAAGTTTTTTATCTAATGACTTATATTATCGTCAAGCAGGTGATTATTTTGCAGTAAGTTCTCATGATAAGGCCTTACTTCATACATGGTCTTTATCAGTAGAATGGCAATTTTATATATTATTTCCTATTCTTGTTTATTTATATTTTAAAATTATTCAAAATAAAAAATTCTTAGGAATATTTTTAATTTTATTATGTATTTCATCTTTAAGCTTCTCAATTTATATCTCTTCTAAAGACTCAATCTATGCTTTTTTTAAGCTCACCTCTCGTGCTTGGGAGTTGCTTGCGGGTGGCTTGGCTTATTATTATTTTAGAACATATACGCCAACTCAACCCATAAAATATTTTTTTGAACTTGTTGGTTTTTCATTCATTGCACTAAGCTTAGTCCTGTTTGGTCAAAATACAATCTGGCCAAGTTATAACGCATTAGTTCCTGTAATTGGAACGATGCTTATTCTTATTGCTAACCAACAAAATTCAGTTTTTACCAAATTTAAATTTATTCAAAATATAGGCAGTGCTTCTTACTCTATTTATTTGTGGCATTGGCCAGTTGCCTTTTTACTTGGATATTTTTTCTTTGAAAAAAACATAGTCAATATTAGTCTAGGGATTCTGATCTCTTTTATTTTAGGCTGGTTAAGCTATAAATATATTGAAAGTTCAAGAAAATATTTAGTCAGTATTAAGGTATATTACTGCTATTTATTATTCTTTATCATCCTGATCTCTTCATCCACACTCTATTCATATATAAATAAAGACGGTTTAAAAAATCGTGCCGATTCACTCTATTTAAAACACAATGAAAAACTTGAAATGCCAAAGGTTTCTAATGGCTGGTGTTTTTATAATATTAAAGATGATCACAGCCTTAAGGTAGGTCAACAAGGACTTGAATGTCATATTGGATCGAAACAAACTGATGCTCAAAAAGTACTTTTATTTGGTGATTCTTTTGCTGGACATAATATTCCCTTTTGGCATTATCTGGGTAAAAAACTCAACTTAAATATCCATGCAATTACTACAAATTGGTGTTATCCAAGTACGGATGATCAATTCACAGGGGATAAGAATTCAACGGCCTACCAGCAATGTATGATTAATCGAAATTACTTAAAAAACAATATAGATCGATATAGTGTATTAATTTTTGCAGGTCGCTGGTCCGATATTGTGCAACAGCATCAAGAACAAAGTTTTAAAAATTTGCTCGAACTAGCGAATCAATCACATAAGAAAGTGATTGTAATGTCTGAGCCTTATGCATTTGATGCAAACATTAGCATGTTATACAAACGGTCATTGTGGTTACATCGAAATTTCAATCTAAATAGTTATTTTGATAATGTTAAAGCTAAACAGCAAAAAAATGCTTCACGGCTCATTACAGATACGACTCAGCACTATCCAAATACGTTATTGCTCACTCAAGCAGATTTGTTTAAACCAAATCATATGGCAAAAGAAAGTATTCCTTACTCTTTGGATGGTCGCCATTTATCTGTTTTTGGTTCATTGTCCTCTGAAGAGTATTTTACTCAACAGCCTAAATATAAAGTACTTAAACAGTTTTTATCTACTTCAAACTAGTTAAAAATTTGGGTCAGCTAGGATTTTAGTCTAAATAAGCTTTGATTTCAGAAAAGAGATCAAAGCTTATTTTTTAACATGATTGAATGAGTTCTAAGTTAAAAATCAATAAAAGATCCTTTAAAATACATTCCTTTATCATAATATTGGCATAAATAATTACGCTCTTTTCCTGCAAGTTTTATTAACTTAGGATATTCTTCAGCTGGATAATTAATTGCCATATCAATCAAAATCTTTTCTTTTACCCAGCGATTTTTCACTTGGTAGTAAAAGGCATTTTCATCACAATCGATTAAAGTAATGCTTGGGAAAGATCGTCTGAGCACTTTCTGACATGCGACATAAGCCACTAAATATTCCAAATTACTAATTCTTTGAAAAATATCTTTGCTATTTTTTTCAGTTTTTTGAATATTTTGTACATAGCATTTAGGCGTTTGTTGAATTGCTAAATATAATTCATCATACCAATGCTTAAAGAAAACATTTTTTTTAACACTTGCCAATAACCAATTCTCCAATACTGGATAATCGATATTCGTAGTATTTTTTTTTCGGTAATAAGAAAAACATTCTGTCTGATTATTTTGCATCAGTTCAGTAATCCAATCCAAATTATCATAAAGAATTATACTGGCATCTAACCAGATCCCACCATGCTGATATAAAAGATCAAATCTGAGTAGATCAGCCTTTTGTTGAGGCGTCGCATCCTTCAATAAAGAAAAGTCAATATCACTGTACTCACTTACATTTTTTGGGTTAAGTACATATACTTGATAAGATGGGTTTTTTTCACGAATATTTTCGACACATTTTTCTACAAACTCTGGGAAACGTCCTTCCCAATAAATCCAAATTTTTTTAGGTAACTCAATAGAAGTAGTAACAGGATTAAAAATGAGCTGTCCTGCATAATTATCAATTTTTTTATTGGTATGTCTAATTTTATAATAGTACATCATATGAAATTTAGCTAAATAAAATAATTTTTTAAAAATTTTCATATAATAGATCCACAACGTTTACCTAAAGCAATACTGATAAAAATACATTTTACACAGTATATTTAACCAACAATTATCCAATTACATCTTAATACAATTAAAAATAAAGATGTTTAAGAGCATATACCCGATCACGCCACATACGTTTTTGCTTCTTAAAACCATAAGAATGGTCACGATTTTCTTTCTCTTTACGAGATATTCCCTGTGTTGCAACTGTACCTAAAATATCGCTGTCCAAACCTGCTGGACGAACAAAAGCAGGCCAAACACCTAATCCTTTTCCATTCTTACTCAACCAAGTTTGGAAAAAGATATCAACAGGCATCGCAATTGTTTTACCTTGTGCAATAAACGCCTCAGCACCCTTTCGTGACCAAATTAACCCCAAACCACGAATAGGAAAATAATAAGCGTGCCACAATGAATAGTGATCAAACTGAGTAATGTCTTTGGCTAACTTTTTCTTCTTCGCGGCTAAATTAATCAGATACCAGTCTAAGTCTGGATGCGTATCTAAATAATTTAAAACTTGATCCATAGACTGTTTGAAATCAGCTGTAATTTTCATATCATCTTCTAGGACAACAAGATAATCTGCATCACTTGCTAAAAATTTCTGAGCACAGCCATAATGACTGAGATAACACCCTAGCTCAGAATTGAGTAACCGTCTTCCTAAAGTTTGCTGCGTCAACGCATCATCATAATCCTGAAAAGATGACAATCCTTTGCCACGTCCATCGTAAGCAGAAAAACGCTCAAACTCCCAGTTTACCGCCTGTAACTGTTCTGTTGCGCGAGCAAGTCGCTCATCACTACCATCTAAATTTATCAGATATGTTTTAACTTTCATGATGGGCTTCCTACGATAAAACTTTGGCTGAAATAACTGATTTAGGTAAATAATCATATAATTTATCGATCATTTTAAGACGTACCTGTTCAGCATTCTCAGAATTTAGTTGATCTAAACTTTGGATACAACCATATTTAATATTGCCTTGATTCAATGCTTCTACAAACTCAGGTAAGCTTTCAGCATTCTTCAAATAAGCCAAAGCTAATTCAGATTTTAAAACTGCTTCATTTTTTTGAATCTTTAAATGATTCATCAATGAAATCGGATTTAGCTGTTCGACACTTCTAAATTTATATTTAATCTGTGTTTCTAATAGGTCTGGATGATGCAATAAGTATTCACTTAAAATTTTACGATCTACGCAATGTGGATAATGGTGGATTTCAAAAAATTCTTTAAAGCCTAGAATATCAGCACCCAGCATTTGTGCAATCACATGACCAGGTTGAATCGGTTTATTAAATTTTCGATTTAAAAACTGACGATATTTCAGCTTAGCCTTGTAACTAAAACAACTTTTCCAGTGTCCATAGGTGACGATTTTATTGGCTTCAAGAAAATCTTCAATTTGAGCAGGTGAATTGAAAAAGAAGTCATCATTTAAGTAGATAAAATAATCTGAAAGCCCGTTAATATTCCATAACATGCTTTCAATTGACCGGGTGTTAAACGTGGGTAGAAATTGCGTATAACCAGCAAAAATCTCACGATGATCAACGACACGAATTTTATTTGCATCACAAAGACCTTGTGTTGCAAATTCATTTAAAAATTCAGGCTGCTGATTATCTGTAACAATGAAAATATGACGGCAAAAAGGTACATACTTCAATATAGATGCAATGTTGTAATAGATCTCATCATTACTAGCAAAACGTGTATCGCTCACAGCATCTGAGGCATCTCCACCTGTGAGGTATTGATGACGTTTACGTTTTAACTCAACATCATTGCCATCGACCCAAGCAATCACGATATCAAGGTTTTGCATCTATATTGTTCTCAAATTTTCTAATGATCTAAATAAAATTACTGCCAAGCGTCTTTAATCCAGTCTGAAGGCAACACATAACGATACCATTTACCACCACCGCCAGTCACAGCATCAGGTGGATTAATTTCCCCATGGAAAATAATAATTTTGGCATCTTGTGGCTTTACTGGTGGCTTAAAATAAGCCAATGGTAATTTTTGCAAGCAATGGTATTTATAACTCTTACACCAATCTTTTGGCCAGTAGCTTAGTTTTTGCTGCTGATCGACATACCACGATAAATACTCTTGTTCATTTCGGAATTTATGACTAATTTCTTTAAAGTTTTCACGAAAATACGGCAAAATTTCAGGAAAGGTGCCCAACTTAAAACGATAAACTGAGCTATTTCCGGTCACACGCCAAGGACGTTTCCAATCGTGAATAATTAGAAATTCACCGGGATAAGTAAAGAAATCATCAATATTGTCTACAATGACCACATCAAGATCTAGAAATAATAAATTGCCTTTTAAACCATATAAATTGGGTTCAAAAGTAGATAGTTTATTCCATCCTCGCTCAGGACTTCCTTCAGGTAATGCTAATGGCGGAATTGGAAAGCATTGAACTTCGGGATTAATACCTTCCGTACGATCAGTCAAACACACCATTTGGAAATCAATTGTGGTATGTCGTTTCACCATGTTATATAGGCGATTGACATACTCAGCACCATACTTGCTGCCCCACTTCATACACAAAACGATATTCTGTTCTGATTCAACTAAATTCGACTGTAAATTTGATTCATTGACCTGCATGCATCAATCTTCCACCTGAGCAATCGCCATATCATACCATTACCCTCGCCAAGTTACTGTATTCGATTGCATATGCTGAACAATTTGTTTCATGAGAATATGCTATGATGCGTTAACAATTCACATTGAGCATGATCATTTTAATTGTTCGATATTTTATTGAGCAATCTTTTTTGAATGAATGCACTGTGAAATTGAATACAACTTTTGCAAGCACATTTTCTATATTAGGTTTTTATGAAAATAGCAGTCGCTGGAACAGGTTACGTTGGCTTATCCAATTCAATGATATTTGCACAACATCATGAAGTTGTTGCAGTAGATATTTTAGAATCTAAGGTTAACTTGCTCAACAATAAAATATCGCCCATTCAAGATGCGGATATTTCATTATTTTTAAAAGAAAAATCATTAAATTTTACAGCTACGACAAATTACCAAGCAGCGTATTGCAATGCAGATTTTGTGATTATTGCAACACCAACGGATTACGACACCAAAACCAATTATTTTAATACGCAAAGTGTCGAAAGCGTAGTTCAGCAAGTCTTAGAGGTCAACCCCAATGCAGTGATGGTGATTAAATCAACTGTCCCTGTCGGCTTCACCAAGAGTTTAAAAGAAAAATTTCACACTGAAAATATTATTTTTTCTCCAGAATTTTTACGGGAAGGAAAGGCATTGCATGACAATTTATACCCTTCCCGCATTATTGTTGGGGAAAAATCTGATCGGGCAAAACTGTTTGCTGACTTATTGATCGAAGGGGCCATCAAAAAAGACAGCCCTGTTTTATTTACCGATTCAACTGAAGCTGAAGCAATTAAGTTATTTGCCAATACCTATCTCGCTATGCGCGTTGCCTATTTCAATGAACTGGATACCTATGCGCAAATTTTTGGCTTAGACACTCATCAAATTATTGATGGTGTTTGTTTAGATCAACGTATTGGTAATCACTATAATAATCCATCATTTGGTTATGGTGGCTATTGCCTACCCAAAGACACCAAACAACTTTTAGCCAACTATAATCACGTTCCAAGTAATTTGATTCAAGCCATTGTTGACTCAAACAGCACGCGTAAAGACTTTATTGCAGACTCGGTGATTGCACGTAACCCCAATAAAGTTGGTATTTATCGCCTAGTGATGAAAAGTGGTTCAGATAATTTTAGAGCGTCCGCAATCCAAGGTGTGATGAAACGCATCAAAGCCAAGGGTATTGAAGTGATTGTCTATGAACCGACTTTACAAGAGGACCAGTTCTTTAAGTCCAAAGTCGTCAATGATTTAGTACAATTTAAACAGCAAAGTGACGTGATTATTGCCAATCGGGTTTCTAATGACTTAAGTGATGTATTAGATAAAGTCTATACACGAGATATTTTCGGAGCAGATGAATGAAAGTCCTCGTCACAGGTGCAGCAGGTTTTATTGGCTTCAATGTTGCAAAAAAACTTTTAGAACGTGGTGATGATGTTGTTGGCTTTGACAATATGAATGATTACTATGACCCCGCATTAAAACAAGCCCGATTAGCGGTTCTCAAAGATACGGCGGAACAAACCCAGCAAATATTCACTTTTATTCATGCCAATCTTGCCGATAAAGCAATCGTTGATCAATGTTTTCAAGATCATCAATTTGATCGGGTGATTCATTTGGCTGCACAAGCTGGTGTCCGTTACTCATTAGAAAATCCATTGAGCTATGTCGAAAGTAATTTAATTGGCTTTACCAATATTATTGAAGCATGCCGTTATGCCAAAACACCACATTTAACTTATGCCAGTACCAGTAGTGTTTATGGTGCAAATACCACCATGCCATTTAGTGAAAAACATGGCGTTAACCATCCTGTACAGTTCTATGCTGCAACGAAACGTGCCAATGAACTCATGGCGCACAGTTATAGCCATCTCTTCAATTTACCAACAACAGGCTTACGCTTTTTTACTGTCTATGGTCCTTGGGGCCGTCCAGACATGGCTTTGTTTAAGTTCACCAAGAACATTATTGAAGACCAACCTATTCCTGTTTTCAATCACGGCAACCATACCCGTGACTTCACTTTTATTTCAGATATTGTGGAAGGTGTGATTCGTTCAAGTGATCAAATTGCGCAACCTGATCCAAATTGGAACAGCAAAAATCCTGATCCATCGACCAGTTATGCGCCTTTCCGTATTTTCAATATCGGCAACAACAATCCAGTAAAATTGATTGAATATATTCATGCTATTGAAAAAGCCTTAGGCAAAGAAGCAATTTTAGAATTACTTCCATTACAACCAGGTGATGTGCCGGATACTTTTGCGGATAGCAGTGCTTTAGAACAGATGGTCGGATACAAACCATCGGTCTCTGTTGAAGATGGTGTTAAACAATTCGTAGATTGGTATCGAGATTTTTATCAAGTTTAATTAAGGCTTTTATTTAGTTTAAAGCTAAATTTTAGCCTTGGAATTTTTTTTCAATTATTACAACAGCCAGATCTAAGCAAAAAAAGGATTCCTCTAGGAATCCTTTTTTTGCATGCAGCCACTTATTTTACATAAGTCAGCCAATGTGCATATTTTGGATCTTTACCTTGAACAGCATCAAAGAATGCTTTCTGAATCTTCTCAGTAATCGGACCACGAGCGCCTGAACCAATTTCACGATCATCATATTCACGGATCGGCGTCACTTCAGCAGCAGTCCCAGTAAAGAATGCTTCATCACCAATATAGAATTCATCACGGGTAATACGACGTTCAACAACTTCAATCCCCATATCTTTCGCAATGGTGATAATCGTTTGACGCGTAATCCCATCCAATGCCCCGCCAGCAATATCTGGTGTATGTAATACACCATCTTTTACTAAGAATACATTTTCACCTGAACCTTGGCATACATACCCTTGAGGGTCCATAAGCATTGCTTCATCATAACCAGAATGTGCCACTTCTTGGTGTGCAAGAATAGACAAAGTATAGTTACCTGAAGCCTTGGCTTTACACATGGTCACGTTAGGGTGATGGTGCGTAAATGATGAGGTTTTAACACGAATACCTTTCGCCATTGCTTCATCGCCAAGGTAAGCACCCCAGCTCCATGCAGCAACTGTCGCATGAATGGTATTATCAGTTGCAGCGATACCTAATTTTTCCGAACCAATGAAAATAATTGGGCGTAAATAGCATGACGCCAATTTATTTTCACGGACAACATCAATTTGAGCTTGTTCAAGAGTTGCTTGATCAAATGGAACTTTCATTTGATAAATTTTTGCAGAATTTAACAAACGTTTTGTATGGTCTTGGAGACGGAAAATCGCAGTACCGTTAGGTGTTTCATAAGCACGGACACCCTCAAAAACACCCATACTATAATGTAATGTATGAGTTAAGACGTGAATTTTAGCTTCACGCCAATCAACCATTTGTCCATCTTGCCAAATAAAACCATCACGATCAGCCAAATTCATGGCGCACACTCCAAATTTTTACACAATTATTCACTTTCCAAAGCGAAACTCGCTGTTGGATCAATTAATCTTTGCCATAACTTGCAAACGACCTCTCGGGTATCGTGCCAATCCGCAGCACTCACTTGCATATTATGATTTGCAAGTGCCAAACGGTGGCTCTCGGCGCGTTCACTGAGATAAGCTTGAATCAATGCGGATACATCGTCGCTGGATAAGCAACCTGCCTTTGCGGCATCTTCAAGGATTCGTACGTTGTCGGAATAATGGGCGAGATCAGGATTCGTCCCACTCCAGGCTAATACGACATACTGTGCCATAAATTCGATGTCAACGATACCTCCTGCATCCTGTTTTAGATGAAAAATTCCATCTTTTTTCTGATCTTTTGAGGAACCCAAATGATCTTTCATCTTCTGACGCATGTTCAGGACTTCTTTGCGAACTGTCTCTTCTTCTCTTGGTAATGTGAGAACCCTACAGCGTAATTCTTCAAATTTTGCTCTTAAGCTTTGCTCACCTGCAATTGAGCGTGCTCGAACAATTGCTTGATGTTCCCACAACCAGGCACTTTTGAGTTGATACTGTTCAAATGCCTTTAAACTGGTGACCAATAAGCCTGCTTCACCAGAAGGGCGTAAACGGGTATCAATTTCATAGACTCGACCATCTAAAGTTTGTGTGGTCATCAGAGACATAAATTTTTGCGCAACACGCATGGCAAATTCAAAGCCACTAATGGCCTTTTGACCATCAGTATCTGCTTGTTCATCCATATAATGAATAAAAACTAGATCGAGGTCTGAACCATAGCCCAGTTCAATGCCCCCTACTTTGCCATAACCAATCACAGCATAGGCCATATGGTCTAATGAACAACGTAGGCCTTCTGCATCGACAGGATAACCATGACGCTTAGCAACTGTCTGATAAGCCAAGTTTAATGTCGCAATCACAGAAACTTCTGCAATATCTGTTAAAGCATCCGAAACTTTCATCAACGGGCTTTCTGCCAGCACATCGCTTGCAGCAACGGTAAGCACATTGGATTTTTTAAATAAGCGCAATACTCGCATTTGATCTTCAACTTGATCGATTTCAATACGCAGTAATTGCTGGCGGAGCGAATCTTCCAAATAATCTCGTCGAGGCAGTTCAAAATCCATGGATAAAAACTCATCCAGAAGAACAGGATAATGAGTCAACTCCTCACAAATCCACGGACTAACTGTCGCCATTTTGACCAAACGTTGCAACGCCCCTTTGCTTTCAATCAACATCACCAAATACACGGTACGGCGCATTACAGATTCGACCAACGGCATCAATCGCATTAAAGCCACTTGCGGACTATTCGACTGTAGGACTGCTTCAACCAAATGCGGCCAAAATTCTTTTAAACGCTGTACAGCTTTAGCAGGCAGTTTCTTGATTGCATGACCATACCAAAACTCATGAATCAGATTTTGTGCATTACGGTCTAAGATCTCATTGAGCTGGCTTTCCAACTGACTAAAACTTTCAATCGGAGAATCAAGTCCTTTTTCTTTAATCAAATGCTCAAATTGGAAAGTCACCTTGCTGCGCTTTTGGTTGAGAAAATCAATAAAAGCAGCCCAATCATCAAAAACCAAGGTATCAATTATTCGCTGACGAAGTTCAGGTTCTGTAGGTAAAGATTGTGTTTGCTGGTCATTCAAGGCTTGAATAGCATGCTCTACACGTCGTAAAAATAGATAAGCCTCTTCAAGATCCTCAACGGATTGATGATCGAGTAATCCCGCCTCACCCAAATGTTTTAGGCTAACAAGGCATTGGCGGTCTTGTAACTCTAATTTTGCTCCGCCATAAATCAGCTGAAAAACCTGCACAATAAATTCAACTTCACGAATACCACCTGCGCCCAGCTTAATATCGTCTGCAATGTTACGCCGAGCCACCTCACGTTCAATCATGGCTTTCATTTCACGCATGGCTTCAAAAGCGGTGTAATCTACATATTTACGAAAAACGAATGGGCGGGTCATATCCAATAAACTATCACCGTCTTGTCCACCTGTGATAATACGCGCCTTAATCCATGCATAACGTTCCCACTCGCGCCCATGCTGACTTAAATATTTTTCTAAAGCCACATGACTTATTGCCAGTGCTGAACCATCCCCCCAAGGACGTAGACGCATATCCACACGAAATACAAAACCATCTGCAGTAATATGATCTAATAAATAGATCAGCTTTTGCCCCCACAAGATGCAAAATTGCTGTACATCAATACACTTACGACCATTGCTTTCTCCTTGCTCATCAAAGGCAAAAATCAGGTCAATATCACTAGATAAGTTCAGCTCTTGTGCCCCAAGCTTGCCCATCCCAATGACGATCAAATCTTGAAGCTTGCCGTTATAACCTATCGGTTCGCCATGTTTTGCCAGCAAAGGAATCCGAGCAAAATCTTTTGCTGCAATGATACAGGCATCTGCAAAATCAGACAGTTCTCGTGTCAACTTCACCACATTGGTCAGTTGGTTAGCATCTTGCCAAATCCAACGAAACATTAAGCGTGCACGAAGAATACGTAAGACTTTCATCCACGTATTTTCATCTTGAATATTGACTAAATGATCGTAAACGAGTTGTTGAATTTGTGCTGTACTGAGCGATTGTTGAAATTGATCAATTGCATAATCATGTTCTAAAGTGGCTTGATGTAGACTTAATACTTGTTCTGCATACTGACTTGCATGTAATGTTTTTTGCAATTGCTCAATGTTCATTGAAAAGCCTGTACTTATGTTTTATCAGCTTATTTATAGCAGTTTGCTTTACATTTAGGGAGGTTTTTGTACTTTTCTTAAAAAACAAAGCTCAAAAAACCACCACTCACAATCAATCTAAATTATTCAAATATAAAATTATGAAATTTTTATTTTATCTTGCTTGATTTCAGGACAAACCAAAGCTTGATGGGTATTTTTTGCAGCAGGTAAAGCAACAATAAAAGTCGTTCCCTCACCTGTTTTAGAGCTTACTGAGATTTTTCCATGATTGAGATCCACAAACCGTTTACATAGAACCAGCCCTAATCCTGTTCCTCGCTCCCCAATCGTACCTTTTATACTGGCTTTGATCTGTGGTTCAAACAGCTGCTCAATTTGCGACTGAGTCATTCCCAAACCAGTATCATGAATAATAATTTCTATATCTTTTCCTATTGGGTGCGCAACAATGGAAACTTTTCCAGAACCATCAGTACGGGTAAACTTCAAGGCATTCGAAACCAAATTCTGAATCACCGAGGTCACCATATTCATATCTGCAAAAACACTTAAATCTTCAGCAACATTTTCAATCAGTTGTATATTTTTATTCACTGCCAAAGGCTTAAGCACATCGTAAACAATCTTTGTGGTCTGTTTTAATTTAAAATTAATTGGGTGATAAACAAAGCGCCCACCTTCTGCCATCGCCCAATTGAGTAAGTTTTCAAGTAAGGAATAGGTCGATTGCAAGGTATCGTGCAAATAATCTGCAATATCCTGTACACCTTCTTCACTCAAAGTTTCACGCTCGTTTGCTAAGACATCTGAGAAGCCAATCAATCCATGAAAAGGCGCACGTAAATCATGAGCAATAACTTGGAAAAACTTAGTTTTACTAAAATTTAAAGCGCGTTCTTGTTCATATAACTCATAGTAATCTTGGGATTCAGATTTACGCTCTAAGATCGTCACCAAACCTAAGCTAAGTTCTTCTAATAAAGCCTGTTGCTTGCTTGTAAATGTTGTTTTTTTATTATCATAGAAATAAACATGTGCAATAGAGTCGTTATCTTCTAACTTAAAATCGTAGCACAATAAACGTTGGTGTTTTATCCCAATTTCAACCATATATTGTGAGAATTTTTCATAATTTTTATGCATTTCTGAAATGATGCACTGATTGCCAAAATATGGTGATAAGCTCAATTTACAAGCAATAGATGCTGCTTTAAAATCACTACTTTCATCGGCAACCCAAATATAAGGTTCATTATGAAAAGTAAAAAAAGCATTTTCTACATTGAGAACAGCACGAGCTACACGTAAATAACGTTCAATTTTATTGTCTGTGGTATAAACACCTAAAATCAACGATAGTTGACAAGCACTAAGCTGTTCAGTCTGATGAGCTTCTAAGAATTCTAATTTCATGTTTACCTCATTTGCACTTTCAGTTAACACGCTAGTTATTTAAATCGCCAACGTTTAAATATCAACTTCTTCCAAACACATACAAACTTGAAAACATCGCTTTAGAGAAACACTTACAAATGTTCACATAAAACAATATAACAGCAATACAATCAAATAAAAACAATGGGATGAAATTTTCGATAAATTTCACATTTTATTTAACATGCACAATCAGTTACTGCTTTATATATTTTTATGATTTAAATAGAAAAAACCAAGCTTTTGATAAAAACCTCTAATTTAAATCATCGCAATCAAACCATAAAGTATTTATCAAGCTATTGGCATGTATAAGTGACAGAGAGGTTGCAAAGATCAAAGACAAAATAGCGAAATTCAGCAACAACTTTACTAAAGTTATCTCTCAAATGATTGAGGAAATGAGTTATTTTAATCCCTTAAAAAAGCATTTCGAAAAAATAGATCATCCCATACAAGACGATAAAAATGATGGATAGCAGGCTCATATTTAAAATGAATTTGAGTATTTTATAAGTTTTGAAATGCTTTTCACGAAATTGTATTGAATACTGTCTAAATGGTGCAAAAAATTTAAAAATAGCACTATACACCCCTCTTTTATCTTCAGGTGTATTTGGAACAACAGTACCTTTAACAAGAATACGATAAGCGCTGTTAAAAATTCGTCCAAATATGTTCATTGGACGATCAACATCACACATCAGAATCAATCGCGCTGAATTCGCTGTATTATATGCAAAATGTGGATATGTTTCATCAAAGACAAAGTCTTTACCATTGAACCAAGTACTAGTTTGTCCATCAATATTAATTTGACAAGTTTCAGAGTTAGGCGTCACCAAACCGAGATGATACCTAAAGCTACTAGCAATCGGATCAGCGTGTAAGCTCAGTTCAGAACCCGCCGGTAACAGTGAAAACATGGCACCTCGAATAGCAGGAACTTGATTAAGTAACTCCAATGTCTTAGGACATAATCTTTGCGCAGAAACATGCGTTGTTCCGTACCATTTTAAGTAAAATTTACTCCAACCACGTTTGTAAAAAGTGCGAAAACCAACATCATAATAACCGTCTGCTCCAGGTGTCTTGATCACTTCAAATATACCCGATGACTCTAATGCTATTGCTTCATCTCTAATAATTATCCAATTGGCTCTAAGTACTTCAATATTTTCTAAAAAGTCAGCATCTAATATTGGGTTTTTTGCAAAGCTGCGTGTCGTCATATACAGAACACAATTAAATGGTGCAAATATAGGCCAACTTTTTCTTAAATATTGTGAGAGTGAGTCATAACGTACATTTCCTCGCCAACGGTATACATAAGTCATGGCTGCTATCGAATACACGATTAAACCAATGATGATCATAATACTTAGATTCATTATAATTTTACTCCGATTATGATTTCTGAATCCCCATGATGTGTCCTTGATTTTCCTTAAATAAAGCCAATCTTCTTTGCTGAACAACCTGCATAAAGATCATTT
>Ga0256893_1000123_pt1 | contig 30465 bp, 23 predicted proteins | sample MC6MC0666MT_FD_190201 | JGI IMG/M metagenome (GOLD analysis project Ga0256893, IMG submission 190201) | Metatranscriptome of enriched soil aggregate microbial communities from Iowa State University, Ames, United States - MC6-MC0666-MT... | ecosystem: Environmental > Terrestrial > Soil >... | reverse complement strand
TGAGCATCTCACATATTACTGAACTCTTATCACCAGCAGGATCATTGAAGAATATGCGTTATGCATTTGCTTACGGTGCCGATGCGGTGTATGCAGGTCAACCTCGCTATAGCTTACGAGTTCGTAATAATGAGTTTGATCATGATCATTTAAAAATGGGTATTGCTGAAGCGCATGCCTTAGGCAAAAAATTTTATGTAGTGGTGAATATTCAACCGCATAATGCTAAATTAAAAAATTTTATTCGCGATCTTGAACCTGTGGTCGCCATGCAACCTGATGCACTGATCATGTCAGATCCTGGCTTGATCATGCTGGTTCGAGAAAACTTCCCACAAATATCCATCCATCTGTCTGTACAGGCAAATGCGGTCAATTGGGCAACCGTAAAATTTTGGAAAAATATGGGACTCACTCGTGTCATTTTGTCACGTGAGTTATCTATCGAGGAAATTGAAGAAATTAAACAGAATGTACCCGATATGGAAATCGAAGTTTTCGTACACGGTGCACTCTGTATGGCTTATTCCGGTCGTTGCTTACTTTCAGGCTATATGAATAAACGTGATGCAAATCAAGGCGCTTGCACCAATGCATGTCGCTGGGAATACAATATTCACGAAGCAACAGAAGATGCATTTGGGGATGTCATTCCAGTCCAACAACTGGAGACAGCATCAGACTGTTGCAACAATAAAGATGCCGACGAGCAACACGCCATACAACAACATCAATTTGGCGAACCGGTTTTATTACAACGTCATAAAGAAGACATGTTTGCTGCTGAAGAAGACCAACATGGCACTTACTTTATGAACTCTAAAGACTTACGTGCAGTTCAGCACGTAGATCGTTTAACCAAGATGGGCATTCATTCCTTAAAAATCGAAGGACGCACCAAATCTTACTTTTATTGCGCTAGAACAGCACAAATTTATCGCAAAGCGATTGATGATGCTCTACAGGGAAAACCTTTTGATCGGGCGTTAATGTCACAACTCGAAGGTTTAGCCAATCGAGGTTATACCGAAGGTTTCTTACGTCGCCATGTCCATACCGAATATCAAAACTATGCAACTGGCTCTTCTCAGTTTGACCATCAACAATTTGTTGGTGAAGTACTTGAACGCAATGATGATTACATCAAAATTGAGGTAAAGAATCGTTTTGTTGTGGGTGACTCTATGGAACTCATGACCACATCTGGCAACATCACATTTATTCTTTATGAAATTTTAGATAAAAACAGACAACCGATCATAGAGGCAAAAGGCTCAGGATATATTGTAGAAATTCCAATTCCGGCCGATATTGATATGAAATATGCCTTATTAATTAGAAACTTACCAAATTCGACTACTGATATTTCAGCATCATCATTGGCTTACCAAGCAGTTTAGGATATCGAAATGGCTTTAATGATTACAGACCAGTGCATCAATTGTGATATGTGTGTACCAGAATGCCCCAATCAGGCAATTTTTGAGGGAGAAAAGTTCTATGAAATTGATACACAGCGTTGTACTGAATGTGTCGGGTTTTATGAACATCAAACCTGTGTGGATGTCTGTCCGATTGAATGTATTGTTCAAAATCCACAACATATAGAAAGCAAAGCGCAATTATTAAATCGCTTTCATTATCTAAGTTTGTTTGGCTAAGACAAAATCCGACACCAATTCTAATCTTGGAACGTATTTTGCTTAGTTAACGCATTGGTCCAAATAACAATAACAATAAAGAAAATGGAGCTGAGCTGTATGGCAACACAGCTCATAAAAAGGGGAAAACAACAATATTAGGGAAAAGCCAAGGTGTATTTGGGGAACACTTTGGCTTTTTTCTTATTGAAAAAATCATGTTTGATTTAAATTTTAATTTCAAGATAGGTAATATAAGCAAAAAGCTAAGCGACGAAAAAACTCATAGATCTTCATTCATGGGCAAAATTTTGCGAAAACTTCTCCTTACACCACTGTTTGACTTCATTTACAATAAAATCAGCATCTGGCAAAGTTAAAAAATAGTAATTCCATGCAGTTTCAACACATGGAGATACAATTTTCAGCCGCCCTTGTTGTAAATCATTGGCAATTGAAATGCGGCTTAATAATGCAATACCCTGTCCAGACAATACAGCCTGAATTGCATGACTTTCTTGTGTATAAAATACCTGCGCTTGCCCTGCTTGAATATGTAAGCCTTGTTTTTCAAACCATTTCTGCCAATTGACTCGATTTGGACAGTATTCGTCTCCCCAGGTAAAGTGAATCAATGGCACAGTCGTCCAGTTCATAGTTGCAATATCCAAAGAAGGATCCCCGACTGCAACATATTCATCAACTGCTAATAATTCCGCATCAACATCTTGATAGCCCCCTGAACCATACCGAATCGCCAAATCATAGAGACCTGAAGTCATATTAACGAGGTCATAACTTGCATGTACCCGAAACATAATATTGGGAAAGCGACTTTGTAACTCTGGCAAATAAGGAATAATCCACTCACTTGCAAAGGATGGTGTTGTGGTAATGGTCAATAATCTTTGTTTATTTTGCTCAAGTTGAAACAAAGCCGTTTGAATCTGCCCAAAACCTGATTGCACATGCTTAAGTAAATACTCTCCTTCTGGCGTTAGGCTGATCGAGCGTGTACGTCGTTCGAATAATTGAATATTCAATTGCTGTTCCAGCTTCTTAATACGATGACTTAAGGCGGTAGGTGTTAAAAACAATTGGTCTGCTGCTTTTTTAAAGCTGAGTTGTTCAGCGACATGCTGAAAAGCCAACAATTGCTCCAAGGAATTATGCAAAATCACAGAAGATCACCGCGCAAAATATAAATGAATTGGATTCAGTTATAACATGTATTTTTATCGTTTGTTGTTTTTTTCATATTCTATAAAAATCAATTTGAACAAACAACAAATTGAGTAACAATCATGGCAAATATACTAAAAATAGATACTAGTTTAAGAACAGGTATCTCAGGTACGCACCCACATGGTTCTTTAAGCCGACGCTTAACCGAATTATTTATTGATCAATGGAATGAAATTGATTCATCTGTACAAGTTAAACATCGTGATTTAGGTCGAAATCCACCCCCTTATATTGATGAAGAGTGGATCATTTCTGAATTTGGCTATGCAGAATCTGAAGAAAAGGCACAACAACGCCTACAACTGAGTAATGAGTTTATCGAAGAATTATATTGGGCAGATATTATTGTGCTTGGCGTACCGATGTATAACTTTGGGACACCTGCTCATCTAAAAGCCTATATTGATCACATCGTCAGAATGAATAAAACCTACTCATTTGATCTTATCAAAGAGCAACCGTACTCAGAGCTTTTGGATCATCAAAAAACTATGATTATCCTTTCTGCCCGTGGTGGGCATGACTTTGATTCAGCTGATGCGCCATTTCCCAATCATGCTGAACCTGCAATAAAAACAGCATTCAATTTTATAGGTATCGAAAAATTTCATGAAATCGCAATTGAGTATCAGGAATTTGGTGGCGAGTTGTTAGCGCAATCGATCCAAGCCGCAGAACGAAAAACCATTGCGCTTGTTCAAGATTTACAACATTAACAAAGCTTATTTTTGCAAGCTCTATTCAATAGTATTCAACCTTCAACACAAAAAAAGGAATTGAGCTGTTAGCAACTCAATTCCTATTAAGGGTAAAATATGGGATAAATGTTAAGGCAAGCCAAAGTTGTCATTACGGCACTTTGGCTTGCTTTTCAACGTGTAATCATTGAAAGATTATTGACCTGAACGAATGATGTAATCGAATGCAGATAAAGACGCTTTTGCACCCTCACCAGCTGCAATTATGATTTGTTTATAAGGTACTGTTGTACAGTCACCCGCAGCAAATACGCCTTTTACATTGGTTTCATTACGATCATTTACCACAATTTCATTCCGGTTTGAAAGCTCTACAGCAGTTGCTTTTAAGAAATCTGTGTTTGGCAATAAACCAATTTGTACAAAGATTCCCGCAAGTTCAATGGTATGCAATTCGTCTGTTGCACGGTCTTTATACTTCAACCCTGTCACAATCGAACCATCACCAATCACTTCTGTAGATAGTGCATTCAAAATCACAGTGGTATTTGGCAAACTATTCAATTTATCTTGAAGCACTTGGTCAGCCCGAAGTTGAGTATCAAACTCGATCAATGTGACATGTTCAACAATACCAGCAAGATCAATTGCGGCCTCTACACCTGAGTTACCCCCACCAATCACGGCAACCTTCTTGCCTTTAAATAATGGACCATCACAGTGTGGGCAATACGCAACACCACGTGTTTTGTACTCTTTCTCACCAGGTACATTCATCTCTCTCCAACGTGCACCTGTAGATAAGATGACCGTTTTTGATTCAAGTTTTGCACCATTTTCCAATTCAACTTCAACTAAACCATTAGTTGTTTGATCAGCACCAACAATGTTTTTCACTTTTTGTAAATTCATAATGTCCACACCGTACTCCCGAACATGTGCTTCCATATCTGAACCAAACTTAGGGCCTTGTGTTTTTTGTACTGAGATAAAGTTTTCAATATCCATGGTGTCCATGACCTGACCACCGAAACGCTCAGAAACAATACCTGTCCGAATCCCTTTACGTGCAGCATATACCGCAGATGTTGCACCAGCAGGTCCACCACCAATCACCAATACATCAAACGCTTCTTTAGCATTCAGCTTTTCAGCATCTTTAGCCGCAGCACCACTGTCCAATTTCGCAACGATTTCTTCCAAAGTCATACGACCTTGACCAATATGTTCACCATTTTGGAAAACCATAGGTACAGCCAAGATTTTGCGCTCTTCAACTTCATCTTGGAAGAATGCACCATCAATCATGGTTGCCGTAGTACTAGGATTATTAATTGCAATCAAGTTAAGTGCTTGAACAACATCTGGACAGTTATGGCAACTTAAAGAAACGAATACATCAAAATTCGCAGTCAAATTTAAACCTTTGACTTGAGACAAGATTTCATCAGAAACTTTTGGCGCATAACCTGATACTTGTAATAAAGCTAAAATTAATGAGGTAAACTCATGCCCCATCGGTAAACCAGCAAAGAATACACGAGGTTGTTCACCTACTTTTGCAATACCAAAGCTCGGTTTACGATCATTCTGACCATCGTAACGGGCAGTCACTTGATCTGACAGTGCAGCAATTTCGGTCACCAATTCTTTAATTTTGTCTGACTTATCAGAACCATTTAAAGAAGCAACAATTTCAATTGGGCTTTCAAGGCGCTCTAACAAGGTTTTTAATTGAGCAGAAGTATTTGTATCTAACATGCTAACAATCTCCAAGGGAGTAAATTTCTTTCGTTGAATGTATATTACGTCTATTTAAAAAATAGATAAAACAGTTTGTTTTTATTAAATCAATCGGTTTTTTAGTTTAACAAAAATCAGCCACCTTCTCATCAGCATATCCCCCTATTTTCAAATTTAAATTCTCTAATGCTGGTATATATGGGCATTGGCAAGAAAATCAATAGACATCACCGACTTCCTCGAAACTTAAAATTAGATTAATTTTCAACAAAAATAATATTTTCTTCGACCATCTCTCTACAAAAAATCATGCGCAGCTAAGCCACAAAGTTTTAAGCTAAATTTATGTTGTGGTTTCTCCAATTAAGTACAACAAGGTGTACTTATTCACAATTCCTGTATAAATAAGTGAAGAGGTAAAACAATGAAAATAGAGTTCGTATTCGATATCGTCTATCCAATGAGTTATGTGGCGTTTGAAAAACTCAAACAACATTGGAATCAACCGATGGCGAAAAAAATCGAATTATTACCTGTGCAAGTTTTACCCGAAATTCCAGAACAAGGCTTAGATGTTTATCAATACCTGACTGAAAGATATGGAACCAAAGAAGCCAATCGTAAACTTGATATGGCAAAATTTGCTGCTTATAGTCAAGATTTAACCGTGGATATTGAGCATATGAAGCGTATGCCCAATAGCCGTTTAGCCCATCAGGCGATATTGGCTTTAGACAATATCTTTGACCAATTCGCATTAACGCAGGCTTTATTCCACGCCATATTCGCCCATGGTAAAGACATTGCCAACCCAGAAGTTCTGAAACAAATCATTGAAGGTATGGGCTTGGATGGCACGAAAGTTCTACGTTCTATTCAACATAAGGAAATCGCAGACAAACAAACTGAGATCACCCAGTATGTACAAGGTTTCGGCAAACATCCTACTCCCTACTATATTGTAGATGGTGAAATTTGGGATAAAACCTTTGACACCTTAGAACTGAAAGACCTGATTACCAACAGAGCGAAAGATGTCGCTTAGTACAACGAGATTTAATTTTCGAACAATAAAAAGCACTTTTGTGATCAGCAAAAGTGCTTTTTATCAAGATTTTTACAAAGTATAAGCTTTGTGGCTACATTAACCGATGCGATGGCCAATTCGATGTAAACGTTTCGCAATTCGACTTGCCACCCAATAAATCATCAAGCTAAAAAATAAACTGAGTGCTGAAATTCCCCATAAAACCTTTTCAACAATGTTCGACCAGAAGCTTGCACGATTCACTTGCGCTTCAACACCTTGCGCAATCGGGGAAAGCGCTCGATTAAATACCTGATGTTGAATTGTCCATAATTGCTCCGGTTTAAAGCCGTATTCTAAAAAGCGGGAATCAAATTGCTCAGCTTTAATTAATTTTTCTGCGTAAACCGTAGCCACAACCTTATCAATAGGTTTATGCATCAAGGCGGTTTGTGCCAATAAATAACTTTGTACTGTATCAGGCGCATCCGATCTTTGCAGATATTGATAAATGTCGCTTTGCTGAATGTTTTGATCATACTTTATAAATGATTTTAACTCTTTATCTTCATCATCTTTTAGATCATATTGCACATAAGTCAAACCAGACCATAGCACAATCAAGGATAAAAGCCATGCAACAAATTTAAGGATAAAAGATTGCAAGCGCACCTTAAAAAAGCGAATTTTTCTTAATATACCAACAATAATAAATGCACCAATAAAAGATACAATTAATTTTAAGATCAGCCAACCAAACCATGACAATGCATTCATAAGATAGTCTGGTTGATGGATATATTCTCTTAATTGCTGATCTAGAATATATGGCAAATGTAACTGATGAACCTGTTGTGCCACACCGAACAAGTTAAAAACCAATTCCTGTTGAAAAAAAACAGAAACAAAACTTGCGATACCGACAGAGGATAAAACCACAGCAGAAACCATCAAATTCCGTTTTCGATGCTGAAGTATTTTTAGTCCGTGTTCGATCTGTTGAATATCTACAGGATATTGCGTTTTTTCAGTCAACCTTTACACCTTTAGATGAGATTGTGCCAAGATTTAAAATTTGGCTTAGGATTGATGCGTACTGGTATCTAATACCAACTGTTGCAAATTCGATTGAAGCGCTTTAATCCGAGTCGAAGCCTCTTCACGTTTTTGCATACCCTCTTTCTGAATTTGAATAACATCATTTACAGTTTTAATCAGGGTATTTTGAACATGTTCAAGCGTTTCAATATCAATCACTGAACGTTGATTGGCTTTGGCAGTATCCACAGAATTTTGATGAAGTAAATCTGCATTGCGTTTTAATAGCTCATTGGTTGCATCATCAATCGTGTTGGCAAGCTGCACACTATTTCGTTGTTCATTTAAAGAAATCGCTAAGCTGATCTGGTTTTTCCATGCAGGTAAAGTAATATTTTTTATGGCATAAAATTTATCGACCAACATCATATTATTGGATTGAATAATACGAATCATCGGTAAGGTTTGCATTGCAGATTGTTGCAAGACTTGTAAATCACTCACCCGCTTTTCTAGATTGTTGGCTAAATGGTTAAGGTCATAAACACGCTGATTGATTTTAGGATCTTGCTCTTGCTGAGATAAAGTCGCAATTTCTTGCTGCACTTCTACTTGCTTAATTCGACCTGCGGCAATATAAACACCCAGCTGTCGATATTCCTCTTGAACACCATTAAACATACGATCTAATGTTTCTACCCGTGCTTTTAAACCTGTTTGTGATGTTTCAATTTCTTTGACCAATGAATCTATTTGCTCTTTGGTGGTATTAAAATGTTGATCGAAACTTTGTTTAGCACCTTTAAACTTACTGAGTATGCTTCCAATAAATCCTGAATTTTTTGATTGATTTAAAATACTCGATGTATTTAATTGCTGAGCAACTTGAACGACTTCATTTAATTTTTGCCCAGTGACATCTAAGTCTTTATTTTTGACTAAGTTGAGTAATTCATCAGTATATGAAGATGTTTTGGTCGCAATATTTTTACCGTATTCAGCAACGGAAGCATGATTAATATTGGCCAAGTCTTTATGCGCATTTACAACCTCATTAAAATCTTCAGTATTTAAACCTATTTCTTTCAAATTCAATTGTTCAAACTTTTGTAATTCCAATGGCGTATTGGATTGTGCGCTTAATGCTTGATAATTCGAATCGCTCATACATGTATCCTATTTATTTTCTAATGATTTCTTTAATGATTGAATTAATTTATCACGACTTTTATCAAGTTCTTCCGTCATTGTAAAAGAATTCTGGGTACTGCTCTGTTTTACATGATACTGCCATGCAGGAATCAGAACATTTTGGGCTTCATTAAATCGATCAAGTAAGCTCAAGGAAAGCTGTTGTGTTAACTGCATTTGTGCTAACGCAATATCATTACTGGATTGTAGCGTTTGTAACGTGTTGACTTTTTTAGACAGCCGATCAGAAAAATTATCTAAAGGATGGCGATGGTGTATAAAATCAGGATATTCATGTAAAAATTCCTGAGCGGCGCGAATATATTTCGCCATTTGCTCTCTTAAGCCATTGGCTTGTTGAAATCTTGCTTCCGACTTTTGAATTTCCACTTGTAATCTTTGACTCAAATGCTTTGCTTCATCAATTAAACTTTCTAATTCATGTAAATATTTGACTTGTCCAACGCTAAACTCTAAATCTAAACCTAACCATTTTTGTATAGCATTAAATTTACGTTGATTGAGTTTTTTTTTGGATGTAGATAATTGATGAATGATTTGTGCAATAATTTGACTCAGTTTTTGCGTTAAACTTGGATCAATAGCTTTTAACAGAACCGATTGTGCTTGAATTAACTGATCAGCATATAAATTCAGTCGTGTTTGATTGTCGAGTAATGGAACCAAATCATTTCTTTTAATCGAAAGTAATTCATCAGAACTACATGGGATCTTTTCAAGGGGTGTAAGTACAGTAAATTGTTTCATATCAGTTCAAAATGAATAACTTTTCAATGATTTAAGGGAAATCAATTAACAAACCCTTCCTACTTAAAACTTATAATACAAATTATGAAGAAAGCCTATATAAATAGCAAAAAACATACAGATACAAAAAAACCAGTTTCTAAAAACTGGTTTTTTTGTATACACTAAGTTGTAAAATTCATTAATTTGCCAGTTTATTTATTTGCCTATTATTGCTTTGGTTGTCTATTTGTTTGATAGCGGCGATATCCTGTCAACCCTAACAGTCCAAGAAGACTGAGCCAACCCAATGCACCACCACCACTTGTACGCGTACTTCCGGGCGCTGTACCTGAGTTTTCTAATTTTACCGTCGCAGTATTGGAAATTACACCATCTGCATCATACACATAGTAGGTAAATTTGTAGCTAAATGGGTCCAATGTGTTTCTGAGTTGGATATGAATTTTGCCACCATAGCAGGTATATTTACTATCAACACCTGGGCAAGGACCACTACGATCTGCAGTAATAACTATTGGGTCAATATTTGTACCTATTCGGATAGGTAATTCAACACCATCTGCATTGATATAAAATTTTGGTTTATTGGGTTTTGCAGTTAAAGCTGCTGCATTACCATCACCATCATCATTGGCATATTGGAGTAAATCCACATCAATTGCTTTAGTTGAACCATATTCAACTTTAAAACTACTATCCTCTACGATGGGTGCAATGTTAGCAAAGGTTCCAATCACATAAGCTGAAGATGTAATATTTGGTTCAGATTTTAACTGTAGTTGATAACTACAGAATTCATTATCACCTGATGGGGTTATGCTGTCGTCTATACGCCATAACATAATTCTTTTTAAGTTGGCATTCCATTCACACTTAAAGTTTGGATCTTCCTTACCCGCAAAGACCTTATCGCTATTCAATAAACCCACACCAAGTGGCTTAACAATCACATCATAATTGTCAACGCTTAGATGTTTTACAACCCTAATATCTTTGCCATCCTGCCCTTTAGTAATGATTTCTGCTGGCAGATTGGCAGCAAAAGGGTCAACAAAGATGGTGCGATATTTCTGATCTGATTTGGTGTATTTTATTAGATTACTATATAACTCTGATTGAAATTTATAAAAAGGAATAAAGTCTTGGTTGGTTGCTGGGTCAGCAATCAACTTATTATAATTATCCAATATGTTCTGATAATTGCTAAGTGCAGCAACCACTGATGCATTGGTCGAGCTTAAGTTATTTGCTGTAAGACGTAAAACCTCTGTAGAACCGATATCACATGAGTTCGCTACATCATTTTGACCATTCGAGTTTTCCGCAACCACTCGGGTGACACCTCGCTGATCAGATCCACTACACCCAGTATAACCAATATCAACTAAATCTTTATCTGTGCCTAAGTTTTTAGGGAAATACATCGGCATAAAACCAGTGGATTCACTCGGTTGCTCTAAGTCATTTAAAATAGATGAGAACTCAATATTACTTACATCAAATGAATGGTCTTTACCCTCTTTAGTCACTGCCTCTGCAACTTCACACTGATCATTACCAGCAGTAAGCTTTAAAGCATTATAGCCCAGCACTACACCTGAGCCTTCAACTTTACTGACATCACCATCTGCATAACGACAAGATTTCCCATTATTATAAGCCAGTATATTATTGCTTAAAGTTTTTAAACCATTGTATCCATATAATAGTGTTGCCCAAGCATCATTCTTTACAATAGTATTGCTGAGCAGTGATAAAGAAGAACTATCACTAAAATTAACCTTTCCTTGTGGTGTTAATTGGCTAAATTGAATGATGCTCCCTTGACTCATACTTGCAGTATTCTTTGTCAATGTATTTGCAGTAAATGTCACAGAAGGCTGTCCACAAAAACTAAACATACTTAAGCTATTTGCAGATCCATTATTAATGAAAGTTGTGCCATTCACTGCGATACTTCGTGTTGTAAAAACCAAATTATCAGAGCATGTCATTCCAAGTACACTACCTTGATCAGCTTTATTTGCGTCAAACACGCCATAGTTGACTGTAAGTGAACTTGAAGCATCATTTAGATAAATTGCACCACCAGTTTTCGCATTTGAATTGATAATTGTTACATTGGTTAAGGTTGTTGCACCGCCTGCATAAATCGCTCCGCCCACGCTGCTATTGGTGTCATTCAAGCTAGAGCCATCTTTTAAAATCACATCTTTCAGCGTTAAACTTGGCTTATTTTCATAAATGGTATTGAAAATACGCGAGGTCCCTTGGCCTGAAATTGTAGTTTTTAATGGCGTTGAAGCAGGGAAATTATTAGTTAATACATCTGGCCGACTATAATCACCAGGTTCTTTACCAACAATGGAAATATCTGAATTAGGTCTTAACTCTTTCGTCAGCTTATATTCACCCGCTTCTAATTGAATTACATTGGGCACTGTCGAATAAACTTGTCCTGCACTGCAACCACCATAAGCTTTATGTGTAGCAGCAGCTCGTAAGGCTTCTCTGATTGAACACTTGTCAGGATTTGTTCCATCCTCATCTTCAAAGGTAGTCACATAAATTGTTTTATCTTCTGCCGCCATCAGAGACATGGTCGACAAAATAACAAGTGTTAGAAATCCCTTTTTATAATTTTTCATATCCGATCCTTTACTTATATTTTATCCGTCGATAGCCTGCTAAACCGATCAGTCCAATGATTGAAAGAAACCCTAAACTTCCACCTGAAGTCTTTACTTTAGAGTTCTTAAAATCATCTGGCTTTCTTTGTACAATTCGTGCGGGGATCGTAATATAAGGATTATCTGATTTATTAAAACTTGTGGTTGAGGTCACCACATTGATTTTAAATTCATCTGAACCTTGCCAACGACTATTTGGGGTATACACAATATCACCAGCCTGGTTTATCGACATTGTTCCTTTAGATGGGGTATTTGTTTGGATGACTTTTAAACAGCCAATTTGCCAAGGCTTACCATTGTCATCCAACTCTCGATTAAAAATCTGCTTACACTTTTCAACACTAACCAACTCACCATCTTGTAATTGATCTGCGATTGAAAACTTAGCTGTTTCACCATATAAAATATCTTGCCCCACAGTTGTAACATCTGTGGTGTTAATCACCAATTCAATCGCACCACGATCACATAATTGTGAATTAACATCTCGATTTTTACCACGCTGATCAACTGATGAACATGCCAATATTTTATCTTGTACTTCTGGACCATGGTTAATAATCAGTGAATCTTCAGCTGAATTATAACTTGCTAAAATTCTTGGTAAAAAATAACCTAAAGCTACAGTAGGTGCCTCTGTAAATGGACATAAAATTCCATCGGTACTATAGTCACACTTGCCTTCCGTGGTATTCCCAGCAATTAGTTGTACATTGCCTAATGCTGTAGATTTAAAACCACTACAGCCTGATGAATAGAGGTTATTACTGATCTGTTCCGCTTCTCCGCCAGCCACAATCGTACAATCTTGTGTACCATTTTTAGCAATAATACTATTTGCAACATAACCTTTCTTTTGGGGCGCGTTTACAATAAGTCCCATAGTATTGAGAATCATGGTGACATTGTTGATTTGCATGGCATCGTAAATCTTGACTACATAGCCTTTATTGCTAAAGATCGTACTATTCATAATTCCAAAAGGAATTGAGGAGCCAATTGTTTTTAAAGCCTCTTCTGAAAATTGATTTTTTGTTTCAAAATTTGAACTTGCTGAATTTGTAACTTCATTATCTCGAATTAATGACTGTGTAATAACAAATGTTGGTAGTTCGGTATAAACAACACCTCCTTCTACTGCTGTATTACCTTTCATTAAGGTCTTGTTTATAGAAACAGAACTTAATGAAGTATTCGCAACATACACACCCGCATTGTAAATTGCGCCACCTTGTCTTGCATGACCATTTAAAAGCTGGCTATTACTTATACCTAAAGACTCTTTGTTATAGATTAAACCACCTTGATCAGCACATACCGCTTCATTACACCCTTTTAAGGTAATTTCATTAAATGAAACTTTGAGCATTGCAGGTGGTGTCTCTACTGCCGAATCTATGATTTTTTCAATCTGAAATAAACGTTCTTTTCCAACCATTTTAATAATGGCATTGTTTTTACCTATAAGCGTTTGTGTATTATTTACGTTGCTTTCATAAGTCGAACCAAACGTCACATCTTTGAGTATCCTGATTTGGCTATTCAGTGAATACTCTTTATTCCCTTGTAATATGATATTTGCAGTAACCTCTTTACCACCACCACAACCATTATAGCCAGCCTCAGGCATTCCCTGATTGACATATTCGACTGCTTCTCTTAATGAACACTGATCATCAGCTTTTACAATATCATCTGTCGTTGTCACAGTAATATTCGCACTAAATGCTTGACCGGTAATACATAATAATCCTAAGCCTATGCCCCGTTTGAGCATTATAGTCTCCTTGATTTCTTTTAATTATTTCTTATTAGCCAGCATTACGCTTTGCTATCAGTCCTTTTTGCGTACTTTGTCACACGCGATAAAAATTCTCAAGAATTTTTATCGATGAATCGATTAACTTCATCTATTTGTGTTACGCGCACTCAACAACAGTAAAAACAACTATTGTCTATATTCATCAATCAATGCATAGATCTGTCTTAAAGTTGCGTGAGATAATTTAGTTTTCTCACCCTTCAATAACTTTTCTAGCTGTTCAACAGATTGAAGTAGTGTACTCGTTTGATGTGGGCCATGTAATAGCAAATATTCCGTTATTTGTGGGTCAAAATGTACACCCCGACGTTCTAAGACTGAATGCAATAAAGCATGCCGGTCAGCATAGGAGTGCCCACTGGGTACTTTTACACTGACAGCCTGTGTAAGTCGAGATTGTAGGTCAGGGAGTTCTAATTTTAATTCAATAGGCGCAAATCGTGATGAAAATACCAACTGCCCGCCATCTTCATTATTATTGTTAATAAGATGGAATACCGCTTTTTGCCAATGCGGTACGCCACTAATTGCTTCAATATCATCTAAGGCAACTAAGTCATAGCTTTCTAAAGATGTGATTGCTTCTATAGGCGCATCTAACAATTCCAATAACGATACTTTTATCGCAGATTTACCAATTTCTAAATAAGAATCACAAATCGCAGTGAGTAAATGGCTTTTACCAGTTCCAGCGCCACCATAGATATAGAAACGATTCATCAGGCCTGCATGAAGCTGACGCACAGCATCAATTACAGGTCCCCAACCTGGTCCAGAAAAATCACTAATTCTGGCATCCAGTTGTGGTTCTATATCCAACTGCAATTGACGCATATATTCAAATCATTCCTAAAGTGGATTTTGATCATTTTTAATCGATTGATCAGTATCTTGCGTGTTTTTAACTTCAATATCAAGATCAACTTGGTCGCTTTCGACTGAAATTGTTTCAGTGGTACCATGATTTTGTACAGTCACCAAAGTATCATTGGCCTTAAAAAACTGACTTTCTTGATATAACTCTTTGAGATGCTTGAGTAAAACCACGATAACAGCTGCAACTGGAAGTGCAATCAACATTCCAACAAATCCCCCCAACTGCGCACCTGCAAGTACTGCGAATACTACGGCTACAGGAGATAAACCAATTTTATCACCCAATAAGAAAGGTTGAAGGATATATCCCTCTATGAGTTGCCCTACACCAAATACAGCTAAAACCATCAATAAATGCTTTGGATCTAGACCAAACTGGAAAAAACAGGCAATGACAGCAGCTATAATACCAACACCAAAGCCAAGATAAGGAATAATACTGCACAATCCTGCGATCATACCAATAATTAATCCAACTTCTAGACCAACCAATTGCAAGCCCACAGCATAGACAATTCCCAATAAAATCATCACAAGGAATTGCCCTTTGACAAAAGCACCTAAAACACTATGGCATTCACCAACAATTTTAAGCACATTACTTTCATATTGGCGTGGGATAAAACTTTTTAAATGCTCCAACATCCGATTCCAATCAAGTAAGAAATAGAACGCAATAATTGGAATTAAAACAATTGTTCCACCGATCGAAATAAAACTCAGTCCAGATTGGGCAATTTTTAATGCCATCGATTGGATACTATCCGCACTATAGTTGGTCTGAACATACTCCATCACTACTTTAGATATTTGATCTGTATCCAACTCCATATGTTCAACATTGAAATTGTTGGATAACCACGGTAAAAAAGTAGAATTCACCCAATGGATTCCCGCGGGAATACTGTCACGCGCATAGATTAATTGTTTCCAAACCAAGGGTACAACAAACCAAGTCGCCCAAGTCAGTAATACACCTATTCCAATAAACACCACTGAAATAGATAACCACCTTGGCAAAAATTTAGACAGCTTATCTACCACTGGACTAAATAAATAGGCAACGAGAAAAGCTGCGACAAAAGGAATCACTACGGGTTTTAATAAATATAAAATCCATAAAACTAAAGCAATTCCAGCAAGGATAAAAATTCGTTTTAAAGTCCGATCGTGCATTGAATCACGCCTATTTCAAATTTATTCGTTATAGAGGGGAAAATATTTTAATAAAGATAGCATTTTAGTGCAGAAATAACATAAGAGTTTCGTATATTCGGGTATAATCCCCGCGCGAATGCGGAGACTTCAATTATGAGCAACTCAACTTCTACCCCAAACACTGGTTTAAGCTATAAAGACGCTGGTGTCGATATTGAAGCGGGCGACGCACTTGTCGATCGAATCAAATCTGTCGCTAAACGTACCACACGCCCTGAAGTGATGGGTGGTTTAGGCGGCTTCGGTGCACTTTGCAGAATCCCTAAAGGTTATGAAGAACCTGTTCTTGTATCTGGTACAGATGGTGTCGGTACAAAATTACGTTTAGCATTGAACTTAAACCGTCATGACACAATTGGTCAAGATTTGGTTGCAATGTGTGTAAACGATCTTCTTGTATGTGGTGCTGAACCTCTATTCTTCCTCGATTATTATGCAACTGGACATTTAAATGTTGATGTTGCTGCAAATGTTGTGACTGGGATAGGTAAAGGTTGTGAACTTGCAGGCTGCGCATTGGTCGGTGGTGAAACTGCTGAAATGCCAGGGATGTATGAAGGTGAAGACTATGACTTAGCAGGTTTTTCTGTGGGTGTGGTTGAAGCAAGTAAAATCATTGATGGTTCTAAAGTAAAAGCAGGTGATGTTCTCATCGGTTTAGCATCTTCTGGTGCACACTCAAACGGTTACTCTTTACTTCGTAAAATCTTAGACGTGAAAAACGTTGATTTAACTCAGATAGTAGATGGTCGTCCGCTTGCAGATGTTGCAATGGAACCAACACGTATTTATGTAAAACCAGTACTTGAGCTATGCAAACAAGTTGATGTTCATGCAATGGCACATATCACAGGTGGTGGTTTACCAGGCAATCTACCTCGCGTACTTCCAAATGGTGCTCAAGCTGTGATTAATGAATCATCGTGGGAATGGCCTGAATTGTTCAAACTTTTACAACGTGAAGGTGCTGTAGAACAATTTGAAATGTACCGTACATTTAACTGTGGTGTGGGTATGGTCATTGCAGTTGACGTTGCTGATGCTGACAAAACCATTGAAGTTTTAACTGCTCAAGGCGAAAAAGCATGGACCATTGGTCATATCCAAGAAAATGCTGCTTCAATTGAAGGCGCAGACGAAAAAATTCGTGTGATTTTTGCATAAGCTCCCCACATGATTAAAATTGCTGTACTCGTTTCAGGCAATGGAAGCAACCTTCAAGCCTTGATTGATGCCAATCTTTCAGGGCAAATCGTAGGGGTTATTTCCAACAAACCTGAAGCATTTGCCATAGAGCGTGCTACAAAAGCAGGCATTGCAACGACTGTGATTGAGCATAAACACTACCCTAATCGTGAAGCTTTTGATGATGTTATGCATCAACAATTACAGGATTGGAATGTTGACTTAGTCATTCTTGCTGGTTTTATGCGAATTCTCAGTGCAAAGTTTGTGCAAGCATGGGAAGGAAAAATGGTGAATATCCACCCTTCTCTATTGCCAAATTACAAAGGCATGCATACTCATCAACGTGTTTTAAATACAGGTGATGTTTTGCATGGCTGTACTGTGCACTTTGTTACTGCTGAATTAGACGCTGGTCAAGCTTTGACTCAGGGTATTTTAAAAGTTACTTTGCATGATACTGTGCAATCGCTTGCAGCACGAGTCCATGTACTTGAGCATTTAATTTATCCTCAAGCGGTTGAATGGATCTGTAATGGCACCATTCAACACTTGGAAAATGGTCAGGTTTTATATAAGGGACAAGCACTTAAACAGCCAATTCAATTTTGCCAACTTTAAGATTTGCTTGATTTAAAATACTGTCAAAAAATGCATCTCAGGATGCATTTTTTATATCTAATATAAAATTCGCCCATTTAGTGACCTTAGATAACAATAGGTTTATAGCAAAGTCGCTTGAACTGCTACATTTTACATAAAAAGATTGAAATCAATTTATGGGAAAAACAGCGGACTTTTTAACGATAGGCCGTAACAAAAACCTTTACTTATAATCAAATCCCCTAATTATTCATACAAGTGATTTCCATCAATTTATTGATCATAAATGTAGCCTATATTTTTGTTTGAACTTATAGAAACTATTGGTTATCAAACCATTTTTTGTACTTTTCAATCCTAGATGGTTATCCTATCACAGGAAGACAGGGATGTCGCCCAATGTGTGTAGGAATGTGGGGTACAGGACATACCCCCTCGTCCAACTGAAGATTTTTGTCTTCTTTTCATCTGAGCAAGAACAAAGCACTGGTTTTTGTCGTGCAAAAATGAGGCAGCGCCTACGCAAAGATATTTAAACTTTGAATGTAAGATTTTGTATTGCAAACTTTTTACAATCAAATAATTTATCTTTCCATATAATAGATTTAATTAAAAATATTAATTAAATCTATTATATTCTTGTGTCCGAGTTTTTTGACAGGTTGACTATAGAGAGAGGTACAATCTGTAACCCATTCAACACTGATTAATGGGTATTAGATAAATTTTGTTGAATCAACTTTTTAATTAAGTTAACAGTTTCAACTGGATGTTCTAAAGGAAACATATGTCCTCCAGCCGTCAGAGTAAAAGGAATATTAAATTTCTTTTTGGTAATTTGTGGAAATTTACGTTTTAGAAAAGGGCTCTCAGAACCAATAACTAAATCTATTGGAACTTGTGGTTGTGGATGAGGTAACCACCAATAAGAAGGACCAGTTCTAAAAATTGCAACTTCAACATCCTTAGGAATGGTCAAAGTCACGCCACCACGAACATGATCTTCTGTTAGCGCATAATCGATATAAGCCTTAAAACAATCTGCGTCAAAATGCTGATAAAACCCCTTTGGACGTAACAACTCTGCGGCTTGTTGACGCGATTCCCAATGATCTCGACGGCGTAAGCTGAGGTGAGCTGGTGTCATCGCATCGATTTTTTGAGGATAAAATTTCTTTGCAAGATTAAAGACAAAGGATGCGGTTCCCATAATCAATGGAGGATCCAATAAAATTGCTTGTTCAAATAAATCTGGACGTTTAAACGACGCTAAAAAAGTTGCAACAGCGCCTAATGAATGACCTAAGCCTATGACTTTACGTCCATTAGATTGTTGCACAATACTATCAATCACTTGATCTGCAAAATTCGACCAATTGTTATCAATAGGATAACGTTGATCTGTGCCTAATAAAGAAACATAAATCACATCATATTGATCTTTCAATAAATCAAATAGTTTCATATAGACTTTAGATGGCACACCATTGGCATGGGCAAAATGAATAACAGGTTTCATGTGAGATAGACTAACCATGTCTTGTGTTACACTCTGAATATGAAGAATTGCAAATACTGTAGCTGATAAATTGGATTCAGTTAAATATTTTAAGTGAACTCACTGCTATTGTTTTACAATAAGCGATGTCATTCAAATGACTTAAACAGGTTTGAACCAGCTAAAATGGCATAAAGTAAGAAGAAAATAGAGCTTTAGAATCGTGTTGGACTTATTGTTTCATCTTCTTTTTTCATATTTTTGTTTTTTATCCTGTATGGCTCAGTAAAGAACAAGAATACAATATATTGTTCTTTACTGATCTACCAGACTTGAACTATTGCATTTTCACATCTTGATTCATACCAAGTTTCTGGCTCACGGCTGTACCTAAACCATGACCCATTTCTGAACCTAAACGGCCTAGAACTGAGTCAAATGGGCTACGTTCAACCGTATAATTAACTGTCTTTTTCACTTTTAATTCGCGTTTTAATGTTTCCATATTCCCTGCTTTATCTGCGATACCCAATTTAATTGCTTGGTCACCCGTCCAGAATAAACCAGAGAAGATCGCTGGATCTTGCGATTTCAGCTTTTCACCACGACCTTTTTTCACAGCATCGATAAAGTGATCATGTACATTGTCCAATAAAGCTTGAATATGCGCACGTTGTTCTGGATTAATCGGTTTCGTCATACTCAGTATGTCTTTATTACTTCCCGAAGTCATCGTTCGGTCTTCAACACCTAATTTTTGCGCTAAACCATTTACCCCATAGTTCGGCATAATCACACCAATTGATCCCACCAAACTCGATGGATTTACCCAAATTTCGTCTGCTGCTGATGCAATATAATAAGCACCTGAAGCTCCCATATCACCAATCACAGCATATACTTTTTTCTCTGGATTTTGTTTTTTGAGGTACTGAATCTCTTGCCAAATATCATCAGACTGAACTGGTGATCCACCTGGGGAATTCACATTCAATACTACAGCTTGAGCAGACTTTGCTTGAAATGCTTTCTTTAATGATTTAATCGTATCGGTACTATTTACACCTTGACTACTTGAATCAATTGTACCAACGATATTGACAACCCCTAAATGATTCTCTGAAGTTATTGTTCCATCATCTGCCCCTGATAATGAACAACTCTTACCCAGTGCAACTAAGACAAAGAGAATATAAAGAAAAGTGAGTATTTTAAAGAAGATCCCCCAGCGACGAGTACGGCGTTGCTCTTCAACTGAAGCAAGAACAGCTTTCTCTAAGATCTTCCATTCCTGTCCTGTAGGCTGTTGACCCGCAGAGGAATTCAAATTTGTATTGTCATTTTGAGGTTTCGGCGGCCAATCTGACATTTATACCATCCAAATTAATTATTCATGCTTCATTATATACACGGAATCCGTATAATCTATTTAATCATTACGATTTAACTTATAATAATTTGCTAAATCTCACTATTACTTAACCTGCGCTTTAATTTTAGATCCGGATGACTGATAAAACCTCAACTTCGCGACTTCTCAATTTTTTCAGTCGACTGCCGATCCCAATCGCACGTTTTATCGCGCGCATTTTGGCTGGACTTGTCAACTTATTACGTATCACCAAAACCTCTGAAACCATTCGTTTAAATATTGAAATTTGCTTTCCAGACCTAGATAAATCCAAACGCGAAAGAATTACAGAGCATGCAATTCGCAATGAATTACAGTCTTATATGGAGTTTTTTACGGTTTGGGGAAGTTCAAATCAAGTAAATATCGACCGTATTCACCATATTGAAGGTGAGCACCATTTCCATGAAGCAATTGCGGAAAAAAAAGGCCTTGTACTGGTCGTGCCTCATTTCGGTACTTGGGAAATTATGAACGCATGGTTTGCCCAATATACGCAAATGACCATTATGTATGAACCAATTAAAGATGAAAGTGCAGATCGTTTCGTACGTGCTGCGCGAGGTCGCGAAAATGCCACACTGGTTCCAACAGATGAATCTGGCGTCCGGCAAATATTTAGAGCTTTAAAACAAGGAGGTACCACCGTTATTTTGCCTGACCATTCGCCACATCAAGGGGGAGAACTTATTGAGTATTTTGGGATTCCACTCTTTTCAAGTAATTTAAGTGCAAAGCTGATCCAAAAGACCAAATCCAAAGCACTCTTGCTATATGCTATTAGAAACGAAAATCAGGGTTTTGATATGGTCGTTCAACCTATTGATGAAAATATCTATCAGGTCGATGCAAATCAGGGCACACATATTATTTACACTGCGCTCGAAAAATTAATCTGCCAATACCCAGAACATTATCACTGGAGTTATAAACGTTTTAAAGCTCACCCAAAACTAAAACAGATTTATAATGTTCCGAATAAAGAAGCGATGGAAATGATCAATTCAATCCGCAATGAGACGATCATGGGAAGCGAGCCACTTTAAGTTTTGCCGATAACCTATCAACTCCATCTGCCCTTGCGAATTTAGCTTAAATTGAATAGAACCTTGTTCAATAGTGGTTTTGACTGGAATATTCAAAGCCTCTAGCCGTTTCAATACAATCGGATGTGGATGACCATAGCGATTGGCATATCCAGCCGATACAATCGCAAGTTTAGGTTGTAATTGCTTTAAAAAGTCGTATGAAGAACTATTTTTGCTACCATGATGACCTAGCACTAAGACATCTACTTTTAAATCTGGATACTGTGCTAATAGATTATATTCCGTTTCCCACCCAGCATCCCCCATCAATAAAAAATTTTGATGTGATTTCGACTGAGGAACTTGAATATAAATGATGCATGAGAGTTCATTTCTGTCATACCGAGCTTTGCTTAGGCTATTTTTAGCAGGCGCCAAAACAGAAATCCGAACATCTTCATATTGCCAATATTGCCCTTGATGACAATACTCAAATTTATGCTGATTAAGCAGCTCATCTATTTCATTTGAATAAACTTTGTCAATTTTGACGACCTTCTCTATTTCTGCAAATGCACCACTATGGTCTTGATCTAAATGGGTCAGAATCACTTGATCCAATTGAGCAATGCCTTGTCGCATAAGATATGGAATAATGACTTTTTTACCAATACTGAATTGCTCTTCATCAAATGTGCCACCTGTATCAATCAGCATTTTATGTTCAGGCAAATTTAAAAAAATTGCCTGTCCTTGCCCAACATCTATGACATCAAGTTGGAATCTTGAAGAATTTTTATGTGATATTACTAACGGTGCTAAGCAAAGTATTGCCCAAAATTTGGGAAGCACACCTTTGGGCAGAAAGATAATAAACACAGTCAAAGCAATGCAAATAATTTGCAAAGAATTGAATGCCCACCAATTCAATTTAAAATTGAGAAACTGATCCAACTTTTCCAGTAAATACAACAATATAGACAAAAAAATATCAGAAACTTTAAAGAGTACTCCACCTAAAGGATCAAAAAGTATACTCATGCATGCCGCCATGACTTCAATAGGAACAATTATTGCACCAATCATTGGAATTGCGATCAAATTGCTCAAGGGTGTGATCCATGAAAATTGTTGAAATATCCACAGCATCACTGGTAATAATGCAATAAATATTTTCCATTGCGAATCAATTAATACTCGTATAAATAGTTTAGTCTTAGTTTTCCATGTCTCTACAGTTTGATTCGAATGTTGCTGAACAGTCTGATAGACACGAATCAAAATAAAACATGAACCAAAGGATAACCAAAAAGCAGAAGATAGAATACTAAAAGGATCAATTACTAATAAAATACTGGCTGTCAATAATAGATGCTTAAGAGGTTGAATTTTTTGCTTGAATAAAATAATAAAAATCAAAATTGTGACTGTCAGCATGGTTCTTAACGCGGGAATTTCAAAACCAACAAAAGCGCTATAAAACACCACACAGGCTAAAAAAGGAAAGATCAATAAATAAGGTTGTGGAATTCTCAAAAAAATCTGTGGATAAGCTTTTTTAATGATTGAATTAAACAAAAAACAAAACAAACTTGCAAAAATTAATACGTGCGGTCCAGAGATTGCAAGTAAATGAGAGATACCCAATTTTTTAAATAACTCATGCGTTTCATTCGCCAATAAGCTTTCATCGCCGGTTAATAAGGCCAAGAGCAATCCCTTATTATGTAATGATGAAACTGCAATCCAATGACGAAATTTTAGACGTAACTTTTCTATACTGAGTTGAGTTCTATATAGCAAGGTATTCTGTTGACGAATAAAGGATGTATAACCCAACTGTTTCACTTGAATTTCATCGATATGTTCAAGTGAGTGAGCCTTGAATACACCGAGAATGTTTTGTTGTAGAAACCATTTTTCTTTATCAAAAGCACCAGTGACAGCATAACCGTGAATTGGTTTGATTTGCCCTCTTACTCGATAATATTGGCCTAGTTGGATCATTTCAGACTGTGAATCATCCAGATACATTAACATTTGTGTGGCTTGTTTTAGTCCGAGTAACAATACTTTTTGTTGAATACGCTGTTGAGTACGGGGGAGTTGGGAACTAAAGGATGAGTTGGTTTGCTTAATCGTATTTATGCTAGAAATATAAATAATTTTTTCAATTTGATGAGCTGATGTATCACGTAAGCTTAATCTTTTTTCGAGTGCTGAATCTGCATAATGCCAACCGATTAGACCACATGATATACCGGCTAAGCTTAAATAGATCAGTTTAAATACCAAGGAATTAATCAATCTATACTTCGGCCGATAAAATTTAAATAGCAAAAGACTTAAGGCTAAGCTAATCCATACCAAGAGAGTTAAAGAAGCTGGTGAATGGTATCCCATAAAAGAGATACCCAATATCCATCCAATTAAAGCAATATATATATACATAGTTTTTCTATTTATTGTTTTCAGTGTTTTATTGATTAAGCCCAATCAGTTATTGGGCTTAAGTTTAAAAAATATACCTCACTTAAAATGATATCATCAAATGAGTGCTAAAATTAGCCATCAATCCAGACACCATCTTGCATATGTAGGATTTTATCTGCTGATTTTGCCAGTTGCTCATCGTGCGTCACAATCAACATTGCCATATTGAACTCCTCACGTAAATCACGCAGTAATTCAAAAATAGATTTTGCTGTTTTGCGATCTAGATTCCCTGTCGGTTCATCGGCTAACATTAACTTCGGTTGTGTCACCAAAGCACGTGCTAAAGCTACACGTTGACGTTCACCACCTGATAACTCACCAGGTTGATGCGTTAAACGATGCGATAATCCAACACGTTCAAGTAAATATTCAGCACGTTCTTTAACCTTTTTATACTCCGCATCTTTTCTTAACATCAACGGCATTGCGACATTTTCAAGTGCAGTAAATTCAGGCAATAAATGATGAAACTGATAGACAAAGCCTAAATGTTCATTACGTAAAAAACCACGTTCAGCTTCACCCAAGTTATCAAAACGTCTGCCATTTAAATTTACCAGACCTTGGGTAGGGCGATCTAGCCCTCCCAAAATATGTAATAGCGTACTTTTACCTGATCCACTTGAACCCACAATGGAGACAAACTCACCTTGCGCTACTTGTAAGGATAAGCCTGTAATCACGTCTACATGTGACTTACCATCAGTAAACGATTTATAGATATTTTGTGCCTCTAAAACCACTGGACTTTGTGTAGCACTATTCATAACGAAGCGCCTCCGCAGGCTGAATTTTAGCTGCTCGCAATGCTGGGTAAATGGTTGCAATAAAGCTGAGGCCCAAGGACAAGCTCACAATCACCACGACATCTTGCCATCTTAAATAAGAAGGTAAGTAGTTGATAAAATAAGCATCGAATAAATGTAATCCAAATGCAGTATTCAACCAGCCAATAAAGTTACTAATTCCTAAGGCAGAGATAATCCCCAAGATTGCACCAGCGACAGTTCCAACCACACCAATCACAGTACCTTGCACCATAAAAATGCGGGTAATTGTTGCAGGTGATGCGCCTAATGTTCTCAAAATTGCGATGTCTGATTTTTTATCCGTCACAACCATGACCAATGAAGAGACAATATTAAATGCAGCAACAAGTACGATTAGGAATAACAATAGACTGACCATTGCCTTTTCCATTTGGATTGCGCTGAATAAATTACCATGCGTATAGGTCCAATCTGAGGCATAGAATCCGTTTGGTAACTCACGAACAATTTCATTGGCAACCTGTGGCGCTTGGAAAATATCATCCAGTTTCATACGCACACCTTGCGCACCGTCAGGTAGACGTAATAGCGTAGATGCATCATTGAGTGCGATGTAACCTAAACTCGAATCAACTTCCGCACCTATACTAAAAATACCCACAATTTTAAAACGTTTAAAACGTGGCACAACCCCTGCTGGCGAAGGGGTTGCTTCAGGTAAAACCAAGGTGACATTGTCATTTAGACCAAGGCCTAACGCGTCAGTCATTTGTTTGCCTAGAACAATGCCATATTCACCTTTTTTTAGTTGATCTATGCTACCTTCCACCATATGATTTTGGATAATTGAAACCTTCTTTTCATATTGAGGTTCAATACCAGTCACCATGATGCCGGCGACCTGTCCTTGTGCAGTAAGCATACCTTGTAGTTGGGTAAATGGAGCAACACCAGTCACATGCTTATGTTGTTCAATTTTCTTTGCAAGTACAGGCCAGTCTGTTAGAATTTGTGTTGAAGAAACAGTGGCTTGAGGTATCATACCTAAAACACGGTTCTTTAACTCTCGGTCAAAACCATTCATAACAGATAAAACTGTAATCAGTACAGCAACCCCTAAGGTTAGACCGATCATGGAAACCAAAGCGATAAAAGAAATAAAGTGATTACTACGCCGTGCGCGAGTGTATCTCAACCCTATATACAGCGAGATTGGTTTAAACATACCATTCTAGTCCGAGGTGTTTTATGGAAGCGTTACAGCATCAAAATGAAGCAAATGAACGTCGTGTCATGTCACGAATCGATGCTGCGTTAAGGATCAACTATCAAATCATTTCTGAAGAAGTTGCGCTGAACGATCCATATGATGCTAATTTTGTATTACCGCGCTATTTTCTACTACTTGCAGAATTAGATCAATTTGATCATGCACTTCACTACGAATTAGAACAATTAAATGAAAAAGATCAACAAATTGCTCGAATCTTATCCTTATTCAACCAAAAGTTAAACCTTATTACTGGTTCTCTTTACGATTCTATTGTACAAACCATGTTACCAACGCCACAAAAAGTCAATTTTTCTGAAAGTGGCTTTAGTTTTACCAGCCAACAATACCTGAAACAAGGTAGCTTTATTCATGTCACCCTGAGCCATCCTGAAAATTTCTTCCATATTGCAGCAACGGCACAAATTGCGTACTCTGAACCTGCTGAAAACGAGCAATATCGTGTAGGTGCCTACTTCATTACCTTGCATCCTCAAGATAAAGTCAAACTCGCAGAATGTATCCAACAAAACATCACCCTACAGAATAATTGATATTGAACATATGGATTCTACTTTATTTGCTTTTGCCTTGATTGCCCTAGGTATGGCTCTCACCCCTGGTCCAAATATGATTTATCTGGCCTCAAGGTCCTTGTGTCAGGGCAAAACTGCGGGGATGGTTTCATTGGGAGGCACAGCACTCGGTTTTGTATTTTATATGCTATGTGCTGCTTTTGGAATTACTGCTTTATTAATGACGATTCCAGTTGCATACGATATTTTAAAAATTGCTGGCGCGTTCTACCTGATTTATCTTGGCTGGAAAACCATTCAATCACCTCACTCGCCTTTTGAGATTACCAGCAACCAATCTTATTCAAATTCAAAACTATTTTTGATGGGCTTTTTGACTAATCTACTGAATCCTAAAATTGCGATGATGTACTTAGCTTTGCTGCCACAATTTATCAAACCACATCAAGGCGATGTTTTAGTGCAAACGCTTAGTTTGGGTATTGTCCAAATTGTGATTAGTCTGTTCATCAACATGTTGTTTATTTTTTCTGCCAGTTCTTTTACCCAACTTTTAAATCGTCATGCGCTTTGGTTAAAAATGCAAAAATGGTTTATGGGTACAGTATTTTTTGGCTTAGCAACACAAATCATGCTGAGCTCCAAAAAATAATACAAATCAATCTAATAGAAACTTAAACGTTCCTAGTAAGATATGGTAGTACAAGCTTTACAGTAATACGCATTCAGGTATAGTCAACCCATCTAATTATTCATACAAATAACCTCTATCAAGTCATTGATCATAAATGAAGCTTATAGTTACGTATAAACTTTTTGAAACTGTTGGCTATTCATTCGTTTTTGTACTTTTGAATCCTAGATAGTGATCCTAACATGGATGTCGCCGTTGGGCGGGGGTACAGCACGTACCCCTCGCACATGAGTAAAAACAAAGCACAGCTTTGTTTGCAGCGCAAAGTTTGACATCCCCTACGAAAAGTGATGCATCGCCTACGCAAAGGTATTTAAACTTTCAATGTAAGCTGTGGCATTGCAATTTTTTTATAAACAAAAAATTTTCTTCCATATAGTTAATTTAATTAATAATATTGATTAAATCAATTCTACTCTTGTGTCTGAGTTTTTTGACAGATTGAATATAGATGCAATGATATCCATCTTAGCCACACCCATAAAAAATGGCTCAAAGTGGAGTATTTACTTTGAGCCAAATGAACTGATTTAAAAAGTTTCTTTTTAATAAGCAATTATTCTGCCAACTTATGAATTCGCTTGGCATAACTTGAATGGGCAGAATGATCAAGTTTAGTCAAGATACCATTATCCCCCAAGATACGACGTGCACCTGTTTGCGCCCATTGCGGCAATAAGGCATAAGCACTATGTACTGTTTGTAAGTAATCAGGTACTGCAATAAATAATCGAGGCTTAATCAAAGCACTCAAAACTGCATTGGCAACATCTTGTGATGTCACAACTGGAATCGTTTTTGCAGCATTTTCAGTTCCAGCGGTGAGCTCTGTCATCACTTTACTGGGTAAAATTGCAGTGAACTGAATAGCTGAATCACGAAACTCACCTGCAACTGCTTCAGTGAGACCAATCACAGCAAATTTAGTTCCAGAATAAACCGCTGAACCTGGCAAAGCAAAACGGCCTGCAAGTGAAGCGATATTCACAATATGCCCTTGTTTATATTTGAGCAATTCGGGAAGTGCCAATTGCATGCCAATGATGACACCACGAAAGTTAATATCAATTTGTGCATCTGCTAAAGCGGGATCTTCATCCAGAAAAGCCCCCATCGGCATAATCCCAGCATTATTCACTAAACCATAAAAACTGCCATAATGTTGAATGGTGTTTTGAATAAATTGGGCAAATGATTTACGATCACGCACATCCACTTTAAAAGCTTTTGCACCAATACGCTGTGCTTCTTTTTCAGCAAGTGCTAAATCAAGATCACCAATACTGACTTTTGCACCTTGTGCAATTAAGGCTTCCGCGGTTGCTAAACCAATGCCACGTGCGGCACCAGTAATCGCAATCACTTTGCCTTTTAATTTTTGTTTTTTAAACATTGCTTTATCCTTTATTTAAAATCTTGGTACATTTCACATCTATCCTCTTTTATAGGCTTGAATAGGATGAAGATTAAAATCCCTTTTTCATACAATATCTTCTTGCTTTAACACTGGGCTTGGTTCAGGTTGATGATTAATCAAATACTCAGCTAAATTAAAATGTTTCATCTTTGCTCGGAGTTTATAGGTTGACCACGGCCAAACTGTACTGTTGCGCCCATTGCGATCAATAAAATAGCTTTGACATCCCCCCTTGTTCCATACCGTAGTTTGCAAAGCTGCTTGGACTTTTTCATTAAAGACTTTTGTAATTTTTGGATTTGGTTCAATAGTCTTGATGCCCAATTGAATTGCCTGTTTCAAAGCATCAATAATATAATCAAGCTGAGCTTCAATGATAATAAATGCTGAGGAACTCACAGCGACATTTGGACCAAACATCAGAAAGCCGTTTGGACAATTTTCTATCATTGTTCCCATATAGCCCTCAGGGCTCCCCTGCCAAACATCTGACATCCGCTGTCCAAAACGGTTATAGACACGATTGGCGATTGGCGGTTCTGCAATTTCAAACCCCGTACCAAGAATAATTATGTCTGCTTCACAACGTTCACCATTACTTGCAATTAAAGTATTACCATTTATTTCAGATAAACCGCTGGCAATCACCTCTACATTATTTTTTGCTAAAGCGGGATACCAATTGTTAGATTGCAAAATACGTTTACAACCCATAATAAAATTTGGGGTTAATTTTTCTCGTAGTTGTGGATTTTTAATATGGTAATTTAAATGCCATTTGGCTAATTTTTGGAATTGATTCATTGCCGCAGGACTTTGAATTCCACCATTTATCGTTTCAAAAATTCCATACACTGAACCTCGCATCAGCTGTTGAGTCAGCGGTAACAGCTTAAACATGGCACGAATGGGCGCAAGTAATGGCATGTCTGACTTGGGCAAAATCCATTGTGCAGTACGTTGAAAGATCGTCAGTTGTTTAACTTGTGGTTGAATCTGCGGTACAAACTGGATGGCCGAAGCACCTGTTCCAATCACCGCAACTCGTTGAGCGGTTAAGTCTAAATCATGCCGCCATTGTGAAGAATGAAAAATTTCCCCTTTAAAGGTTTCAATACCTTTAACATCAGGCAATACAGGTTCATGCATAGGACCACAAGCAAGAATTGCAAATTCAGAGCGCAACTCACCCTGTTCGGTTTGGATATTCCAGCACTTTTCTACATCTGACCACTGTGCTTTTAAAGCTTCACGATTCAAATGCACATGTGGCATGACCTTGTACTTATCTACCACATCAAATAAATATTGTTTAATTTCTTTTTGCTGTGCAAATACCCGTGACCATGCATGGTTTTGTTCAAATGAGTATGAATAAAGTGCGGATGGTACATCACAAGCGCAGCCTGGATAAGTATTTTCACGCCAGACCCCGCCCATTTCAGCAGCCTTTTCCAGCAATATGAAATCTTCAATCCCTGCTTGTTTTAATCTGATCGCAGCACCAAGACCAGCAAAACCGCCACCCACGATAATCACTTTGTAAAAGTTTTCATCCTTTGTATTTTTTTTTTTTTTTTCCATGTTGAAAATCG
>Ga0256893_1000121_pt1 | contig 30568 bp, 31 predicted proteins | sample MC6MC0666MT_FD_190201 | JGI IMG/M metagenome (GOLD analysis project Ga0256893, IMG submission 190201) | Metatranscriptome of enriched soil aggregate microbial communities from Iowa State University, Ames, United States - MC6-MC0666-MT... | ecosystem: Environmental > Terrestrial > Soil >... | reverse complement strand
TACAAATAAAACATAATTTTTAAACTTTTTTATGGATGATATAAATGCAAAATTTAGATGGGGTTTTGAATTGAAGTGTATGATTTTGATTTATAAATTATCAAATATTGGTTGTGTTTGAGTGTAATTTTACACTAATAAATTGTAAAATATGAAACCTATATTTTATTTATCACAGTGATTAATTATGGACTGAGCCTTATCCTGATTCCGAATTGAAAGCTTATATCTTTTTCCATTGTCGATTTTCTTCTGAGAAATTAACCAGAAACGAAACACCTGACTCATCACCAACAAGATATGAGGATGGATTCACCATCAGTACCTTTAATAAAGTCCCTGTTTTAATGGTAATTGGTTCTAAATTATCTTTATTTAAGGTAACGGGTTGGAGTAATTCAATGATTTCCACTTTTATACTAACCTATTGTTTGAACATAAAATTCTATAAATAATTATTGCACAGCGCAAAGCGCTTTGCTGAGATACAGCGTTAAAAAACGCAACATTGATAGGTCTTTATGTAGCCTAAACATTTTTAAAGTTTCACTGTTGTATAAAGCTAAGTTTTCTCTCAGCGGAAAACTTAGCTTAGACAGTTTTAAATTTTATAAAGTAATCGTTGCACCAAGCGCTTTAACAAATTGGGCTAACCAAGCAGGATGTGCTGGCCATGCTGGCGCTGTTACCAGGTGTCCATCTGTGACTGCTTCAGTGACTGCAATATCTGCATATTGCCCGCCTGCAAGTTTAACTTCTGAGGCACATGCAGGATAAGCGGAACATAAGCGTCCTTTTAATACATCGGCTGCGGCAAGCAGTTGTGCGCCATGGCAAACAGCGGCAATTGGTTTTTTAATCGCATCAAATTCACGAACAATTTCAATTACTCGGTCATTCATACGTAAATATTCAGGTGCACGGCCACCCGGAATCACTAATCCTACGTAGTTGTCGCTGTTGACTTGGTTAAAGTCATAGTTAATTGCAAAGTTGTGACCACGTTTTTCGCTATAGGTTTGCTCACCTTCAAAATCATGAATCGCTGTTGCAATTGTATCGCCAGCTTTTTTATCAGGGCAGACTGCATGAACACTATAGCCTAATCCAGTGAGGAACTGAAAAGGAACCATGGTTTCATAATCTTCTACATAATCACCCACTAACATTAGAATTTGTTTAGACATTTTTACACCTTTTGTTTAAATTTTATGATTTATTTCATGTAAAATAGCATGCTCTAGTTGCAGTTTTAAGTTGAATTTATACGGCTTTAGTCTTAATTTAACAGACTTAACTGTAATAAAAATTGTATTCAGTGATGAATGAGAAAAATATGAAAAAGTATCTATTGGGTTTAGTGATCGCGACTGCTGCTATGAGCAACCATGCTGCAGTAGAAGAAACAGTGTATAGAGGAATGGGCGAGGCATCTGCACAGTTTCCAAGCTTTAAAAAGATGCAAAAGCAGGGGATAATCAATAAAAAACCGGATATTTCAAGAAATGACTATAATGATGTATATAAATTAAAAAAACCGCTTCAATTTATGGGGCAAACAGTTGCACTCCTATCAGACGAATATATGACACAGTATGCTGGTTGTTGTGTCAGTGAGGGCTGGGGAGCTGTTTTAGCTAAAAAGAGTGATATGAAACTCTTGACTCAATTTGCCAAAACTAATCAGTGTTCGTTAAGCAAAGTAGAGTCAGATGCCAGTAATTATTATGGTTTTAAACTGAAAGCATTACCAACGGCAGAATATTATGAGCTTTCTTGTCGTGAACGTGATTTAGAAAACCAGCAGTAAAATAGATAAATTAAGCTATATAGAGCAGTCGCGATTTAAATCTCATATTATATTATAAATTTTCTCCCTCTTTGCTTTGTGTGATGCACTGCTTAGAGGGAGGAAGATGTCTTGTCTGAATTTTTATGAATGAACCTGTATAGGCGGTCTTAATCAATATCTATAGAATTAAAGCACCTGTACCAGCACCAATCACCATTAACCAAACTGGGTGAACGTTCTTAAACAGACTTAGGCAAATGGTGATGGCGACGATTGCAATCAGTAAAATATTTTGAGCAGAGGCTTGGGCAATAATCCAAGCACTGACTAAAACCAAACCGACTGTAATCGGTTTTAACGCCTTTTCAAATTTCGCCCGCAGTGGATGACTTTTAAAATTATTCCAAAATTTAAGTGCATAAATGGTGATGATTGAAGACGGACCAAACTTCGCAAAAGACGTCACGATCAGTCCCATTGGCCCAGCGACATGCCATCCCACTAAAGGAACAATCATCATGTTGGGACCGGGTGCAGCTTGCGCCATTGCAAACATAGAGCTGAATTGCTCAGCAGTCATCCATTGGTGAATCACAACCACCTGATGTTGCATTTCAGGTAAGATGGCATTCCCGCCACCAAAGGCCAATAAAGACAGTTGAGTAAACACTAAAGTCAGTGCGATGAGAACATACATCTTATTTTACTCCTGAGTCACTTTAGTTTGATTAAATGCTAAAACTGCCATATTCACGGTGACTAAAATCAACAGCGTCAGTGCCAAGGGCAATTTAATCAACAGCATAAAAATAATGGTCAAGATAATGGTGAAATAGGTCAGCTTACTTTTCATGATTGGTTTTAACATCTTAAAACCTGTAGCAAACAGTAGACCTGCAGCAGCGGCAGCTAAACCTTGAATCATGTGCTGTACCATTTGAATATCTTGAAAGCTGCTATATAACTGGTACAAAGAGATGACAATAATGGTCGGGGCCAGCATAAGACCCAATACCGCACTCATCGCACCTTTTACTCCAGCAAAGTCATAACCAATCGCCACTGCCATATTTACAATATTTCCACCAGGTAAGATTTGGCAGACACCCAACAAGTCGGTAAATTTTTCAGATGTTAACCATTTCTGATCTTCTACAATTAAACGATGTGCGAGAGGAAGTACCCCACCAAATCCCATGAGGCCAAGTTTCATAAAACCTAAAAATAATGCTTTGCAATTGGGTATGGTCATGGATTGTTCCATTGGGATTGCTTCAGTATTCATTTAGACCTCTTCAATTTGCTGTGATGTACTTGGCTTGAATGTGATTATCTGCTTGTTGAGTCATAAAGAAAAATGCTATTTTTGCTGTTATCCATACCTAAAAAGTATGCTTTGAACGTGGATTAGCACGAAAAAATGAAAAGATCGATATTGAGGCGAAAAGATGATTGATATTCATAAGCTTAATGCGTTTATCGCTGTGGTTGAGGAAAGTAATATTTCTCGGGCAGCGGTACGTTTGAATATGCAGCAACCGCCTTTAACACGAATTATCAAAAACTTAGAAGATGAATTAGATACGGATTTATTGAAGCGTTTACCGCGTGGCGTAGAGGCAACTGAAGCGGGTAAGGCCTTATACCAAGAAGCACTTACCATACTTGCACACGCTCAGGCTATCCCCAAACGCGTGCAAAATATTTCTAAAGGTTTGGAAGGGCAAATCAATATTGGTTTTACCAACTCAGTTGGCTTACATTCCTTTTTACCTGCTTTACTGCGTAATTTTCGTGAAGTATTTTCAGCGGTGTCTATTCATTTGGAAGAAGATGGCAGTAGCTCCCTGATTGATTCGATCATCAATGAAAAGAATGACATCGTTTTTTTGCGTAAGCCTGCACCGATTGGTTTGGGACTCACCAGTTTGCATGTACTTGATGAGCCCTTAATTGTGGCATTGCCCAATAATCACCCCTTAGCTGAACATCCAGATGCCATCCAGTTACTTGATTTAGAGCCTTATGATTTTGTGCTGTATCGCCGTTTAGCAGGACAAGACTTGTTTGATAATATTTTGGCCAGCTGTTATCAGGCTGGATTTAGTCCAAAGATTGTTCAAGAAGCCCCACGTTTAACGTCGAGTTTAAATCTGATTGCAGCTGGAATTGGTTTGTCGATTGTTCCAGAGGCCATTCGAGATTTTTGGAACAAGCAAATTATTTACAAAGCGCTTAAAGCGGATACGCCGTGTATTGCACCAATTTATGCAGTCTATAAGCAGGCTGCTGAAAATATCCGTTTAAAACATATTTTAAATTTGCTCGCTTAATTTATAGGTTGACTTACTAAAGCTCCAGCTAAATAAGTGGATTTATATATTTTGAATGTTGATGCTGTTCACAGTGATTAAAGATTTAGGCTTAAATTGAGTTTTTTGGAATAATCTATGCTGTGAAATTCTATCTTGAAAACAAAATCAGTGAATCATTGCATTTTTGCTACACATAAAGTCTGAGCTCAAGATTACTATTATTGTTTTAAATTCAAACCTTAGAAATAAAATTGAGGATATCGCTTTGAAATTTGGATTTGTAAAAAGTGTTTTAGCATCTGCAATCATGTTGTCATCTGCACCAGTATGGGCTGAAACAACAGGGCAAATCACTCAAACCACTTCAGCTATTGTGAAAGATCAAAAAAAATCGGGGATTGATCATCAATATTTTGATCAAAATATAAAAGGAAATGATGACTTTTATCAACATGTAAATGGAGGATGGTTGAAAAATACTGAAATTCCTGCAGATAAATCACGGTGGGGAACTTTTGATATTTTGCATGAAGAATCATTAAAACAATTGCATGACATTGTCGATGAGCTTTCAAAACAGCAATTGGTGGAAGGAAGTTCTGAGCAAAAAGTGGCAAGTCTATATGCTAATTTTATGGATGAAAAAAGTATTGAAGCATTGGGGATCCAGCCGATTCAAGCGGAAATTACCAATGTTGATGCATTGAAAAGCAAAAAAGATATTGCGCAATTGGCCGCACATTTTTCACGTATTGGTGTAACCAGCCCTTTTGATGTGGGCATTGACCAAGATATGAAAAATTCAACTGAAATGGTGGCAATGCTTGGACAGAGTGGTTTAGGGTTACCTGATCGTGATTATTATTTAAAAAATGATGCCAAATTTAAGAAAATCCGTTCGCAATATTTAAAGTATATTGAAAAAACTTTAAGCCTAGCTGGAGACAAGCAAGCCGCCCAGCATGCGCAAGGGATTTTAAAATTAGAAACTCAAATCGCCAAGATACAATGGAGTAATGTCCAAAACCGTGATGTAACAAAACTCTATAATATTTATAAAACGCAAGACTTAGCCAAACTTAGTCCAAAAATTGATTGGCAAACTTATCTAGAAAAACAAGAATTGTCCGATAAGATTAAAACCATACAAGTCATTCAACCGAGTTACTTCAAAGGTTTAGGCCCAATTGTTGACAATACCTCATTAGAGGTTTGGAAAGCTTATTTTAAATTTCATTTAGTCAGTGATTTTTCATCACTGCTTAGTCAAGCTTTCGTAGACAATAGCTTTGATTTTTATAGCAAACAGCTCAGAGAAATCAAGGAACAGAAACCACGTTGGAAGCGTGGTGTGCAATTGGTTGAAGGAACTTTAGGTGAAAGTCTGGGCCAGATTTATGTGAAAAAGTATTTTTCTGCTGAGAAAAAACAACGCATGGAAGTCTTGGTGCAAAACTTAATGAAAGCATACTCTCAAAGCATAGACAAACTGGATTGGATGAGTCCAACAACGAAAGTTCAAGCGCAGAAAAAGTTAGCAAGTTTTGCGGTGAAAATTGGTTATCCAAACAAATGGCGTGATTATTCAGCTTTAGAAATCAAAAATAATGACTTGATTGGAAATGTGATCCGTTCACGTGAATTTGAACATCAATATGCCTTAAATAAATTGGGCAAGCCTGTTGATCGTGATGAATGGGGCATGACACCGCAAACCATCAATGCGTATTACAATGCCTCTTTAAATGAAATTGTCTTTCCAGCAGCGATTTTACAACCCCCATTCTTTGATATGGATGCCGATGATGCAGTGAACTATGGGGCGATTGGTGCAATTATCGGACATGAAATCAGTCATGGTTTTGATGATCAAGGCAGTCAATTTGACGAATTGGGCAATATGAAAAATTGGTGGACGGCAGAAGACCATCGAAAATTTAAAGAAAAAACCAATACATTGGTTGCTCAATACAACGCTTATGAGCCAATCAAAGGCTATCATGTCAATGGTGAGTTAACTTTAGGCGAAAATATTGCAGATAACTCTGGATTGGCAATTGCTTACAAAGCTTATCAACTGTCTTTAAATGGCAAGGCTGCGCCAGTATTGGATAATTTAACAGGTGAACAACGCTTTTATATTGGATGGGCACAAGCATGGCGTTCTAAAATTACTGATGCAATGCAAGTTGAATTCTTAAAAAGAGATCCACATTCACCTGATAAGGTTCGTGGCAATGCCACCTTGCTAAATCAAGCGCCATTTTATGATGCTTTTCATATCCAGCAGGGCGATAAAATGTATTTACCTGCCAATAAACGCGTGACCATTTGGTAATAATCTGATCTAAAAGCCTGCCAAGCTGTATCAACACTTGGCAGCTTTTTAACATTTTTTTCACATGTTGTATAAATAAATCGCAATGGAATAGATGTCTAGATAGAGCTTTTTAAGTTTTAACTTAATTGATTATCTCTAATCATTTTTTTTGTGACTTTTTTATCACTTTATTTCGATAAATAGTTAATAAATTCAATGTAATAAGTTTGTTGTTTTGAGTATTTTAAGATATTTTTATGCATAAATATAATTGAGAAATGTCAGGTGAATTTAAAAATATTCTTATTGTTGAGTGGGGTAGGTTTTGTATTGCAGGGTTGTACAACCATGAATACATCAACATCAGACGCTTTTAAACAATATGCTTCTGCTCAAGAACTCATTGAGAAGTACAATATTAATGAAAACAATAGCGAATCTAAAGAATATGTTTATGATTGGGGATCAAAGCAAAGTGATCAGCAGGTGCAGTCTTTAACACCCAAAAGTTACTTAAACCGTTATTGTAGTGCCAAAGGTGGTCATTTTTCTCAAGTGCAAAAAAGCACAATGAGTTCGGTTAAGGATATTTGGGCAAAAAAATTATTAAATACTTATAGCAGTGTTAAACAGGGGATCGGTGCATACCAATGTACTGAAAGTAATGGTCAGCAATGGTATGTATCTATCGAACCTTTATCTGAGCGTAAACTTGATCAAACTGGAACTCGAGTTGTAAATTTGCAAACCAAAGTTTTATCTTTGGATGAGCTTAACAAATTCTATAACAACAAAAGTAATATGGCGACAGTTACCCAAGAAAAGAAATCTAAAAATAGTCATTCAAAAAGCAGTGATGCAAAAAGCACTGATATAAAAACGAACAATTCAAAAAATATTGCTATCAACAACGTAGCAAAAACTGCCCCTGTTAAAGTCGTGGAAGAAAAAAAGCCAGTCGCCACAATTGCAGATGAAGTAAAAGAAAGACTTCAGCCTGAAAAAATCGTGACTACACCGCAATCACAACAGATGCAATTATATACATCAGCGCGTAAGGATTTAGGGCGGGGGCAAAATCAGATCAATGCCTGTAACAATGCAGAACGCGCCTATAATTATGGACGCTTGCATGGGGCAAGTGGAATCAATGTCTATGCCGAATCAGGTGTAATGGTGGCAAGATGTTTAACCAATGTGCCGGGTTACAGTCAGCGTTTTTCTAATCCGCAAGATCGAGCCAAACGTATTTTACAGAATCTGGCGGCTAATCAAAATCATGCTGTTGCCAAACATATGTTAAAGCAGATTAAGTAATGGAATGGGGTATTTCATCTCAATGGAGTGAAATACCCGAATAAACAAAAAGCTTTATTCATCATTTAATGAGCATTCAAAACTACTCGGATTCTCTTTACAACGAACTTTTTTGAGGAAATTCATCATTTGTGGATCATAAATACCTGATTTAGTCAGTGCAATACGAGATTCACGCATCATTTTGATATAGTTTAGTTGTTCATTGGCTGGGATATTCATCCAATATTTTGCGGGAATTTCTTTTTCATATTTTGCTACGATGTTAAATGTTCTGCCCAATTGACTCGCGACCCAAGTTCGAGATTTTTGTCCAAAGCCTTGAGGGAATTTGTCTTTGCGAATAATAAAATTGGCCGAAATTTGAGTCAGTGGAAATTTTACAATTCCGCCTTTTTCTCCTAGGCCCTTATAGAGCTCAAAAGGTTTAAATGCAACAACAGGTGCAGGAAGAATATCAATTTCATGATTGTTAAATTTAGCGCCTGCACTGGTGACATCAACAGAAACAGCTTGTGCGCCCACTTGTTGAACCAATTTTGGTTGCGCTTCATCATAACGGAACACCCCAATTTTTTTACCAGCAGCTTTTGCTAATGTATTGATATTTTTGTCATTTACAAATAGATATGCTGGTCCAATTGTACCTAATCCTGCAATTTCATAAGGACCATTGACCATTTTCTCCGCTGCTCGAGGTAAAGACAATAATTTATAGGCTGAAATGGCTGTTTTCATATCTGTTAATGCGCCGATCGCGTCTAAGGAGCCAATATATTTATTAAATTGGCGACCACGTAAACCACTGATAATGGCACCATCACATTTACCCACTTTCAAGTCTTCTGCGGCGAGCCTTTCGTCAGTAACGGCTCTTAAATCTATATCAGCACCCCAATTTTTTGCTTCAAGTGCATAATCTTTAGCTAGGGCATATGCATCACCTGCTTTACCAACCGGATCAAAAACACATACAACTTGCTTTGCAAAAGCAGGCATTGAAAGTACGAATAAAGTAGTTATTGTGAGAGCTTGAACCATTTTCATATATATTTCCCTATAAACAGTTATGGCATATCTTATTAAAACGTATGTGCTATTGATGAACTAATGACCAACAGGATTGTTTTTTATGTCAAAAAATCCAACAAATGTAGGTTTTTGAATATAGATTATCGATTGAGATCTGAGATATTGGTCTTTTAGATCTTTAATCAGTTTAAGTTAGATGATGGATTAAGAAAGTATTTTATTTTTGAAATTTGAGATGCTTTCTATTTTTAAATACAACCTAAATATTGAATCGAGTTTAGCACAGCAAACAAGATTATTTTCATTAGTGGTTGTTTACAGAGTCATAACAGGCGAATAGGTAGCGCTTGTGATACAAAGGATTTAATTTCGAATTGGACTTTGTTTATGTCACGCCAAATTTTCTCCTCAATGTATTCTAAATTTTCCCATATGGGTCGTTCTGTATTTATGGCGACGGCATTAATGGGAACAGCACAATTTGCTGTCGCAGGACCAACCGTTGATCAACTTAGCGATTGTTTGGTAAAAGCAACCACAGCAACAGATAAAACTACAGTATTACAGTGGACCTTTGCTGCGTTATCTACACACCCTGATCTAAAAGCATTGAGTAATGTTAGTGATGCACAAAGAACACAACTCGATCAAAAGTTTGCTCAGGTTTTACAACGGGTGATTGTAGAGCAGTGTGCCGCACAGACCAAAGCAGTGATTGCCGCTGAAGGTGTGCAAGCAGTAGGTGACAGTTTCCAAGAGCTAGGTCGTACGACAGGTGAAGATATTATTAAAAACCCTGAAGTGAAAAAACAGTTACAGGGTGTATTGCGTTATATCGACTTAAATAAATTGGTGATGACTTTTTTAACCCCTGATATTTGGAATAAGTTGGGTGTGATTCGTCCATAAATCACTTTACCTTTACAGAGCAAGACTTCTTATCTGTTTAAAGGAGTGGGAGTCTTGATGATTCAATTGAAATAATTATAGAAATTTCAACGAAGCTCTTCTTATTATTGAAAGGGTTTGGGGAGTGGAATGAATGCATCAAGAAAGCTTATTAAAGCTAAATTGAGTCTTTGTGTGTAAAAACGTGGCATTTGAGGATATTTAAAAGATTGGTTTTTTTCAGTGATTGCATGCTATCTTGATGATTTGATTCAAAGAAAGCTTTAGGTCAATTTAATGAATTTTGAAAAACTCTTTTTATATAAACAATGGTCAGATCAGCGGTTATTTAAAGCCGTAGATCAGATCAATCAAGTGCAATATTTAGAAGATTATAATTTTGCCAAGCAACAATTCAATCATATGATCATTGTCGAAGAGCTATTTAGATCTCGACTAGAAAACAAAAAAGCATTGCACACCCAAACCAATACTGAATTTTTACCCTCCTTAGATGAACTTAAGCATCGAATTGCTGAATCACATTTATGGTTTATTGAATTTGTCCAAAATATTCCATCGAATCAACTTGCTGAAATTATTCATTTTCAATTTATAGATAAAAAAACGGGCAGTCTTTCAATAGAAGAGATCTTCTTTCATATCATCAATCATGGAACATACCATAGAGGCAATATCGCACATGCTTTACATCATGCTCAGGTGGTTCATCCTGCCGATACATATACAGTCTTTATTCATCAGTATGAACCTGAACGTAGAGTGGGATAAATCATTATCATGATATATGTAAGATGTTGAATTAAAAAATTAAGTGAATAGATAAATAAACATGGACAAGAAAGCAGTCAAAATTTTACTTAAAACCATTAAAAGCTCGCAGGATCAAAATTTAGAGAGCTGGTTTTATTGGGATACATACATGCAATTCATTACTGAAGATGAGTTTGAATATGCAAAAAGCCATTCCGTTATGTTTGAACAAGAAAAAATAAGTCACAATGAAATCTGTCGAAGAATAAAAACAGCAGTTAATCAAATTGAAAAGCAATCTGTGGTGGATGCATTTATTTACAGTCTAAGTACAAGACGATTGGAGTATCGATCTTTTTTATCAAGTTACTGTATTGGTAAAAGTTTGATTGAACATGACTTTGTTTCCAGTCCAGAACCAAACTCAAATATATGTGCAGTTTGTGGGCTATATACGTATGAGTTTGAAAGACTCATTGAGTTTAATACACTCAATTTCTTTAAATACAAACATGGAAGCTGTACCGATAATTTGATTTCTGTTTTATTTGATTTGGAACAATTTCTTAAATTTCCTGTCGTTGAACCAAGCGATGAAGATTACAACATTCTCAATGAACTCAAAACGATAATAGAGACAGCTCAACCCAATGACAGAATAGCTCAACTTAAAAAGAGTATTTCTAAAGCACTCAAGTCCAATGACGATGAGCGTTTGGGGCTTTTAGAGATTTTTGGAGTGATTGGTATTTTGCATGATGACAAGCATTTTGGCTATGCTGAAAAATATGTGACATATCCAGAAAGAGAGCACCGACCGATTAGAAATGATGATGTGAACTATCCAACACGATGGTGGCAAGGACAGTTTGGCGTTGATCGTGAGAAATGGGATTATTGGTTTAATAATAAATGATCAGTAGCGCTCCTCATCTCGTAAACGGAGGGAGAACATTCATTATTGGATGAATAGCATTATTAAGATCATATGAAGCTCCCTCTGGGAGAGGGTTGGGTACCTTCTCACAAAAAAATGACATTGAAAAGAAATAATCTATTTGGATATCTGGGAGAGATTTTAAAAACTAAGGGTATATATTTTATGAACTATAAGATCGCTCTTGAATAGTATCATCTTGCCGATACATATACGGTCTTTATTTATCAGTATGAACCTGAACGTAGAGCGCTTTGATAGTTTAAAAATAGCAGATGATTTTTGCTTTCTGATATTAGAAATAAGTTAGGTATGCGAAATCAATCGTTGTCTCATTTGGTTAAAATTTAATTGTTAAAAATTAACCAATACGTATAATTAATTAAATGATACGTATGAGGTGAAATCTTATGCAAGCGAAATTGACTTTATCTATAGATAAAAAAGTGATTGAACGGGCGAAACTTTTTGCTCAGGAACATGAGCAGAGTGTTTCGAGTTTGGTTGAAGCTTATTTAGATCGTATTTCAGCACACACTGAAATTTCGAGTGATGTTCAAGCGCCTATTACTGGACGTTTGACAGGGATGTTTGCCATTCAAGACCAAGGGCAAGATTATAAGGCATTGCTTTCTGAGGCTCGTATGGAAAAACATAAATGAGCGAGCGGATATTTATTGATTCTGATGTAATTTTGGATGTGGCTTTAGCGCGTCAGCCTTTTGTTGAGGCAAGTCAAACTGTTGTAGCGTTGTGTGAGAAAGGGCATTTTACAGGGTGCATTTCTTCGAACAGTGTTGCCAATATTTATTATATTTTGCGTAAATTGGGCGGTGATGAGAAAGCGCGTCTTTTTATTCAACAACTTTTAAAAATTTTGGTGATTATCCCTGTTGATCATGTTGGGATTTCTCAAGCACTGGTGTCTAAGTTTTCTGATTTTGAAAATGCAATTCAATATTTTTCTGCGTTGAGTTTTGGTTGTAGCAAAATCGTGACGAGAAATATTCAAGACTATAAATTTGCTGAAATAGGTGTTGTTTTACCGAGTACTTTTGTAGGCTGAAGGTATGTTCCCAGATACAAAATTTTGAGAAAATAATAGATTTAAATGTCTCCCAAATTTTAAAAACTAAACATATAAATACTTTAAACAAAGAAAACCCGCTCTAAAGCGGGTTTTCTTTTAAAATTAAATCAGCTTAACCAATCAATTTCTTCATCAATTCATTGACTTGAGCAGGGTTGGCTTTACCACGAGAGGCTTTCATTACTTGACCAACTAGACCGTTGAATGCTTTCTCTTTACCAGATTTATACTCTTCAACCATCTTCTCATTGGCAGCAAGCACTTCTTTGATAATGGCTTCAATGGCACCTGTATCAGTTTCCTGTTTCAAGCCTTTTTCAGCAATGATGTCATCTGCAGTTTTGCCTTCTTCCCACATAAAGCCAAACACTTGCTTAGCAATCTTACCGCTAATGGTATTGTCAACAATACGTGCGATCATCCCACCCAGTTGTTCTGCTGAAACAGGAGAGTCTTGAAGTTCAAGGCTGGCTTTATTTAAAGCACCAGAGAACTCACCCATCACCCAGTTGGCAGCAACTTTACCTTGAGCCGCGCCGCCAGAAGCAGTAACAACCGCTTCATAGAAGTCAGCCAATTCACGAGATAGAGTCAGTACATGTGCATCATATTCAGTCACAGCAAAGTCTTCGATAAAACGCGCACGACGCGCTTTAGGTAACTCAGGAAGTGCAGCACGAGCAGCTTCGATTTGCTCATTGGCAATGATCACTGGAAGCAAGTCAGGGTCAGGGAAGTAACGGTAATCGTTGGCTTCTTCCTTAGAACGCATTGAACGTGTTTCCATTTTGTTCGGATCGAACAAACGGGTTTCTTGATCAATACGACCGCCATCTTCCAAGATGTCCATTTGACGTTGAATTTCAACATTGATGGCTTGTTCGATAAAACGGAATGAGTTGAGGTTTTTTAACTCACAACGGGTACCAAATGGTTGCCCAGGACGACGTAACGATACGTTACAGTCAGCACGGAATGAACCTTCAGCCATGTTACCGTCAGAAATCCCTAACCAACGCACCAAAGTGTGAATCGATTTGATATAAGCAACAGCTTCTTCAACTGAACGCATATCAGGTTCAGACACGATTTCAAGTAAAGGTGTGCCAGCACGGTTTAAGTCGATACCAGACATGCCTTCGAATTGATCGTGAATTGATTTACCTGCATCTTCTTCCAAATGCGCACGGGTCACGCCTATACGCTTCACTGTGCCATCTTCAAGCTGGATGTCGATATGACCTAGCCCGACGATAGGATTGTCCATCTGGCTGATCTGGTAGCCTTTTGGCGAGTCTGGGTAAAAGTAGTTCTTACGCGCAAATACAGAGGCTTGATCGATATAGGCATCAATCCCCAAACCAAAACGAATCGCAAGATCAACCACTTCTTGGTTTAGCACAGGAAGTACACCCGGCATTGCCAAGTCAACAAGGCTGGCTTGAGTATTCGGATCTTGACCAAATTCAGTTGATGAACCTGAAAAGATTTTAGACTGAGTTGCAAGCTGTGTGTGAATCTCAATACCAATAACGACTTCCCAACCGTCAATCAGCTTTGACACGGACGGTGCTAACTTTTGAGCTTCGGTCATTATGCATTCTCCTCAGCAATTGCCGCACGTTTAGTATGCCAATCTGTATTTTGTTGATATTGATGCACAATTGAAAGCAATTGTGATTCTGACCAATAGTTACCAATTAACTGTAAACCTACTGGGAGATTATTCGTATCAAAACCAACAGGTGCGTTAATGGCTGGTAAGCCCGCTAAGTTCACCGCAAGTGTATAGATATCGCCTAAATACATTTCGGTTGGACTCAAGTTCGCACCGATTTTGTATGCTGTCGTTGGTGCAGATGGCGCTGCAATGACATCGATATTCTCAAAAGCTTTTAAGAAATCCTGTTGGATTAAACGACGAACTTTTTGTGCTTTCACATAATAAGCATCGTAATAACCAGCAGAAAGCGCATAAGTACCAATCAAGATACGACGTTGTACTTCTGCACCAAATGCTTCTGAACGAGAGCGTTTATAGAGATCTAAAATATCTGTTGGGTTTTCACAACGGTAGCCATAGCGAACACCATCATAACGTGACAAGTTAGAAGATGCTTCCGCAGGTGCGATCAAATAATAAGTTGGTACATAGGCTTCAGTCATGTTGAGGTCAATTTCAACCAACGTTGCGCCCATGTCTTGCAATTTTTTCAACGATTCTTCAACACGTGTCTTAACTTCTGTATCGAGGCCTTGAACATTGAAGTATTGTTTTGGAATACCAATACGTAAACCTTTCACAGCTGTTGCATTTAAGTTTGCAACATAGTCATCCACTTCTTTGTTGATAGAGGTTGAATCTTTGAGGTCATGTCCAGCAATGGTGTTCATCAAAAAAGCACAGTCTTCAGCAGAACGTGCCATTGGGCCACCTTGATCCAGTGATGATGCAAACGCAATCATCCCGAAACGAGAGACACGGCCATAAGTCGGTTTAAGACCAGTTAAGCCACAGAAAGAAGCTGGCTGGCGAATTGACCCACCTGTGTCGGTACCTGTTGCCAGCGGTGCAAGATCAGCCGCGACAACAGCAGCCGAACCACCAGAAGAGCCTCCAGGAACATGTTCTAAATTCCATGGGTTTTTAGTCGCACCGTAGAATGAACTTTCAGAGGTTGAACCCATTGCGAATTCATCCATGTTCACTTTACCTAAAGTCACTAGGCCAGCTGCTTTGGTTTTTGCCACTACAGTTGCATCATAAGGTGAAATGAAATTGTCCAGCATTTTTGAACCCGCAGTGGTTTTAATCCCTTGGGTACAAAAAATATCTTTATGCGCCAGTGGAACACCAGTCAATACGCCAGCTGTTCCAGATTTTAGTAAGTTGTCAGCAGCATCAGCTTGTGCCAACGCTTGTTCGGGAGTGACCGTTACATACGATTTGACACGATCATCAATTTTCGCAATACGATCCAAATAATGCTGAGTCAATTCACGAGATGAAAATTGGGCAGATTTTAAGCCTTCTGTCATTTCACGAATCGATAAACGGTGTAAATCAGTCATGAGTACAATTCTTTACGATTAATTTTTTAAAATAAGTTCATTTGATCAAATATTATTCAATCACTCTCGGAACAAGGTACAAACCATCCTGAGTTGCAGGAGCAATGGCTTGATATTCTTCACGATGATTCACTTCAGTCACAACATCTGGACGAAGTGGTTGCGGATTATCAAATGGACTCTTAAGTGGCTCAACACCATCGGTATTGATCGCTTTTAAGGTCTCCATCATTCCTAAGATTTTATTTAAACTTTGAGCATATTCAGCAGATTGCGTATCATTCAGCGACAATCGAGCAAGATTGGCGATTTGCGATACAGTTTGTGCATTTAATTCTGCAGAATGCTGAACATCTGAACTTGACATGATGTCTCACCTAATCAGTTTTAAAAAAATTCAAAATATCGTGCGTTATAATAAGCGATTGACTTGTTCAAATCATCACATTTAGTTAAAGTTGCCATCTTGCGTCCATATAAAGTTTAAACTGAGAACGACCCGTGATTCTAAAACGACTAATTGGCTTGTTTTCGCCAGATCTAGCCATTGATTTAGGTACTGCAAATACACTTATTTATGCACCAGGAAGGGGCATTATATTAAACGAACCGACAGTTGTGGCAATTCGTCACAGTGGTTCGCAGAAAATTGTTGCAGCTGTAGGTTTAGATGCTAAGCAAATGCTTGGTCGTACCCCAGCCAATATTTCTGCAATCCGTCCGATGAAAGATGGTGTTATTGCAGATTTCGAAGTTACTGAAACCATGTTAAATCAATTTATTGGTAAAGTGCATGAAAAACGTTTATTTCCACCTGCACCTCGTGTAGTGGTATGTGTACCATGTAAATCAACATTGGTAGAACGCCGTGCGATTCGTGAAGCTGTGTTTAACGCAGGTGCACGTGATGTACGTTTGATTGAAGAGCCTATGGCTGCTGCGATTGGGGCGGGTATGCCTGTTGAGCAAGCGTGTGGTTCTATGGTCGTAGATGTGGGTGGTGGTACAACTGAAATTGCCATCATTTCCTTACAAGGTTGTGTGTACGCAGATTCTTTACGTATTGGTGGTGATGTTTTTGATGAACAAATTATTAACTATGTACGTAAAGCACATGGTTGTGTAATTGGTGAAACAACGGCTGAAACTATCAAAAAAGAAGTGGGTATGGCTGTTGCTGACGGCACAACTTTAGAAATTGAAGTTCGTGGTCGTAACCTTGCTGAAGGTGTACCGCGTGCGATTACGGTTACCTCAGATGAGATTACCCAAGCGATTTCTGATCCATTACAAAGTATTGTTTCTGCTGTGAAATCGGCACTTGAGCAAACTCCACCTGAGTTATCTTCAGATATCGCTGAGCGTGGTATTGTGCTGACAGGTGGTGGTGCATTACTGCGTAACCTAGATAAGTTGCTTGCTCAAGAAACAGGTCTACCTGTTGTTGTAGCAGAAGATCCTTTAACTTGTGTAACACGTGGTGGCGGTAAAGTCTTAGAATTCTTTGACAATCCAAACCATGATATGCTTTTTGTAGGCTAAACTATACTCGATTAAGTTTAAGGATGAGGCGGTGCAACCGAATCTCTTTTCAAGACAACCGCCATCTTTTCGCTCGTTCATCATTGCGGTCATCACTTGTTTGGTAGTGCTGTTTTTTAACTGGCGCATGCCACAAGTGATTCAACCGGCAAGAGATGTCTTGTATGCGGCATATAATCCAATTTATGCCTTAGCAAGTTATCCTGTATTGTCGAAAGAATGGCTAAATCAACAAACTAAATCTGAGGCTCAGTTACGTCGTGAAAATACTGCGATGCAAGCTGAATTGCTTCAGGCTCAAGTACGTCTGCAAAAACTCTCTGAACTTTCTGCTGAAAATACCCGTTTACGTGGTTTGCTTGATACGCCATTGATTATCGATGGGCGTATGGAAATTGCAGAAGTGATTGGAACCGATGCTGACCCATTGCGCCATATCATTATCATCAACCGCGGTGAAGCTAATCATTTAAAAGTCGGGCAAACCGTTTTAGATGATAAAGGAATCATGGGGCAAATCATCAACGTCTATCCCCATAGTAGTCGCGTTATGTTACTTTCCGATAAAGAACATTCTTTATCTGTACGTTTAGAAAGCTCAGGTATGCGCGCCATCGTGACGGGTACTGGTGATTTAGGACATTTGAAAATGGAATATGTTCCAACAAGTGCCAATATCAAAGTGGGTGATAAGGTCTATAGTTCAGGCTTAGGTCAACATTTTCCAGCCGGTTATTTGGTCGGTTCAGTATCTAAAGTTATGCGTCACAACACGGGTGAGTTTGCGCAAATTGATGTGGTTCCAGCTGCACAATTAGCAGGCGGTCATCATGTTGTGGTACTTTTCTCAGATTCTTTAGCGATGGAGCAGCCAAATGTTGATCGCTAAAAGATTACCTTCTGAAAAGCAACGTAAAGATCCATTATGGATCATTGTTGTATCCATTATTATTGGTTCAATTTTAGTGGTGTATCCGATGTCCTATGCGATAGCAGGATGGCGACCACTATATATGTTTTTGATCATGCTGTTTTGGGTGTTGTGTCAACCTACATGGTGTGGAATTTGGTTTGCATTTACCATGGGTCTATTTACCGATCTATTATTAGATGCACCTTTGGGGATGAATGCGTTGAGCTATGTGCTGATTGCATTTTTAACTCGTTATTTTATTCGAGAAAGACGTGTGCTGACATTTAGTAATCTTTGGATTATTAGTATGTTTGCAATCCTAGCACATTTGGTATTTACCTTTATGGCACAAGTGATGGCAGGTACGCATTTTTCGATTACCCGTCATTGGCAGACATTGGTTTCGAGTATTTTTTGCTGGCCAGTTCTTTATTATTTATTAAGAAGATGGCGCATTTAATTCTGGCCTCAGGCTCGCCAAGGCGTAAAGAGCTGCTTTTACAAGTGGGCTTGGATTTTAGCATCCACAGCCCAGATATTGACGAATCTGTCTTAGAGCATGAACAGATTGAGCAGTATGTACAACGTTTGGCTGAAAGCAAAGCCAAAGTGGTATTGAAATTGTACCCGCAAAGCACTGTCATTGCAGCAGATACAAGCTTGGTTTTTGCCAATCAAATTATTGGTAAGCCAACATCTAAGCAGCATGCTTTTGAAATATGGACATTATTGTCAGGTCAAAAACATGAAGTATTGACAGGTGTTTGCGTTGCAAATGCACATCAATTATTGAGTGTCGTGGTTCGCACGCAAGTTGAGTTCCAACAATTCAGTCTGAATGATATGGAAGAATATTGGGCTACAGGTGAACCTTTGGGGAAAGCTGGCGCATATGCAATTCAAGGCATTGCGGCAAAGTATGTGATAGGTATAAATGGTAGTTATAGCAATGTGGTTGGGCTACCGTTGCATGAAACGATACAGTTACTTGATCGTATAGATCAGCGCAGTTGAGGCACTAAATTAACTGCTGAAAAGAATTTTTATAATGTTTTGAGTTTAGTTATGTCTGACGAGTTATTGATTAACGTCACACCTATGGAATGTCGTGTGGCGCTAATTCAAAATGGTACGGTTAACGAACTGTTTGTTGAGCGGACTGTTAAACGCGGGTTAGTCGGGAATATTTATAAAGGAAAAGTTGTCCGTGTACTTCCAGGGATGCAAGCAGCCTTTGTGGATATTGGCTTATCACGTACTGCATTCTTACATATCAATGATATGATTTGGTCGCGTAATCAACCTACGCCGAATGTCTTTGAGTTATTACAACCCGGTCAAATTCTGACAGTTCAAGTGATGAAAGATATGTTGGGTACTAAAGGTGCACGACTGAGTACAGATCTTTCTATCCCATCTCGTTATCTTGTTTTGATGCCATATGGCAGCCATATTGGGGTATCACAGCGGATTGAGTCCGAAGAAGAGCGTGACCGTTTACGTTCAATGATTGAAAGGATTCAAAGTGAGCATAAGTTGCCTGGTTCGGTCATTGTACGTACAGCTGCTGAAGGCATTGAAGAGGCTTCAATTGCTCAAGATATGGCGTATTTAGCCAAGCTTTGGGAATTTATTCAGAAAAAACAAAAAATTATTGCAGTTCCTTCGTTGATTTTTGAAGAGCTTCCTTTACCACAACGTGTTATTCGCGACTTAGCCAATGATGATACGGCAACGATTTATGTCGATTCAAGAGAAATACATGCCAAGTTGCAAGAGTTCGTTTGTGAATTTGTACCGAGTATGGAAAGCCGTTTGCAGCATTATCCTGGTGAACGTCCACTTTTTGATTTGTACAATGTCGAAGAAGATATTCAAAAAGCATTACAAACCCGAGTTGCATTGAAGTCGGGTGGTTATCTGATGATTGATCAGACTGAGGCGATGACTACAATTGATGTCAATACAGGTTCCTATGTCGGTGGTCGTACACTAGAAGACACTGTGTTTAAAACCAATATGGAAGCAACTCAAGTGATTGCACGCCAATTACGTTTACGTAATTTGGGTGGCATTATTATTATCGACTTCATTGATATGCAGGAAGCTGTACATCGTGAAGAGGTCATGAATCAATTTGATAAAATGCTTGAACGTGACCATGCAAAAACTAAAATTACTCAAGTTTCCGAACTTGGCTTAGTTGAAATGACACGTAAACGTACACGTGAATCTTTGGAGCATTTGTTGTGTGAATCATGCCCAACATGTCAAGGGCGCGGATTTGTGAAAACAGCTGAGACAGTATGTTACGAAATTTTTCGAGAAATCTTAAGATATACCCGTGCTTATGAGTCTAAGAGTGGCTTTACTGTTATAGGTCATCCATCTGTAATTGATCGCCTGCTCACTGCGGAAGCCCCAGCAGTCGCGGATTTAGAGCATTTTATTAATCGTGTGATTAAATTCCAAGTCGAAAATTTATACACGCAAGAGCAATACGATATCATTTTAAGTTGAAATTGTAACAGGATATCGTTAAACAGTTGTTACATCTGAAATTTTACTTTTAGGACTGATTTCACAATACTAGATTACAAAGGTAGCCAAAGACTTTCTCCCTTCCACAGTCTTAGCAAGTGAGGTCAAAAAATGAGTGTAAGTGAACAATTAATCAGTCGTAGTATAAAACATGTATTGGAAAGCCAACCTAAAAATACATGTGTCATGTTAGATGACAATGGTCAAGAAGTGAAAATTACCAAAGACATGGTTGTAAATGTCTGTCATCAACTGTTAAACAAGTGTCGTAATGTTAAAGATTAAGGGGCATTAATTAGCCCCTTAATTTTGAATCAATTTATGTTTTATATTTAAATTAACCCTAAAATAAAATCAATTATAAAATCTTATACTGACTTTCGTTCGGCAATAGATTCTTTCAGTTTGGCTTGAGTATCTGCTTTTGTTTGAGCATTTGGCTTTTTATCGGCAAGTTCAACTGCATTTTTCTCAGCAATAATGTGCTCAAATTTTTGGATTTCATTTTCTAAATGAGTCAGAAGATTTTGCAATTTAGGCAGAGATTTACGGCAACCGGTTAAACCCACTTCTAATTTGTCTAAATAACTAGTCATGGTGATATTCAGTGCTTGACCATCCAAAACAATTGAAACAGGGTATAGGGCATCTAATTTAGCGCCATTCCAATACAAAGGTTCACGTGGTCCAGGTACATTGGAAATAATCACATTAAATGCCTGACGCTTTGGCATAAGTCCTGATGCAATATTGATGCCTGCTGCACCAAAAACGAAAGCACTATAGTTTAAGATTTGATCGGAACTCATACGTTTAAAACGATTTTTTGCATTTTGTACACTGCGCTTAATGATGTCTAAACGTTCTAACGGACTCTCTTTATGGGTTCCTAAATTTGCCAAAATCATGGTGATACGATTACTCATATCTGAGTCATCATCACGTAATGAGGCAGGAACCATTGCAATCAGTGGCTTTTTCGGTAAAGCCTCTTGTGTGATTAAATAATCACGTAACGCGCCCGCACAGACAGCCAGTACTACATCATTAATCGTGACGCCAAGAGCTTTGGAAATATCTCTGAAACGGTCAAGTTCAAAGGACTGGGCAGCGAAACGACGTGATGAACTTACGCGTTGGTTAAATAAACTACTGGGTGCTTGAAAGCTTGAAACATAATCGGGGTTTTTCCCCATTTCTTTAAATACAGTTTGGAATAGCTCTTGGGTGACCTTGGGGGCTGCTTCAACTTGTCCTTTTAGTGCAGAGAATATTTTTTTAGCTTTATCCAGTTTGGTTTCCTTTAAACGTTTTGCACGTTTACCTTCGACACACCAAGGAGGAATAATGGTTTTGGAATCAGCATCTTTTGAAAATGATTTTTCTAAAAGACGCATACCTGCTACACCATCAATCATGGCATGGTGGATTTTAAAGTACATGGCAAAACGATTGCCTTCAATGCCTTCAATAATATGACAAGTCCAAAGTGGCTTTGCTCGGTCAATCAGTGAACTGTGTTCTTGTGAAATATAAATCAATAATTCACGGATACGTCCTGGATGAGGTAATGCGATATGACGGAAATGATGATCAATATCAAATTCTTCATCTTCATCCCAAAACATACCACTTAAGCGATTGTTAAAAGGTGGGACCGGGATAGATTTTGAGTTACGAATATCCGCAACGAGATCTTGAATGAATGTAGAAGGCGCATGTTCGGGTATTTCAAATAAGAATAACCCACCAACATGCATGGGTTGTTGACGTTTTTCTAAATTTAAAAAAATAAAATCAATGGGGTGTAATGGGCGCATAGTCTTGGATTGCCTCACTGCAATTTCTACCACAACTCATTTATGAGTTGGTGAATTGTTAGAATTATAGAACCGTGTAACTTGGGTCTGTTGATCATTCATCCATGGTTACAACGATGACATGTTGGAAAACAATTTGTACATCGCTGCGTCTTGTGGTGCCGACAAAGCAGTGCTTTGTAGATACTCAGTGTATAGCTAAAATTATCTCAGTCTGTGTGATGAAACTTGAAAATAGTATTGCTATTTTTACATGTCGTTACCTACTCAACTCTAGCCCACAACGCAAGCTATAGGGGAAATATCAACAAATCTTAGTATAAAACTTTTCTAAGCGTAAAATCCAAGCATTTCGATGAACGATAAGTTAATAAGAAGCCATGAGTTTTCATGACTTTTTCTACTATTACTTTTTTAAGTTACCTGCATGTAAGCCACATTCTTTATGCGTTGCTTCTTCCCACCACCAACGGCCTTCGCGTTCATGTTGATTTGGCAATACTGGACGGGTACATGGTTCACAGCCAATTGAGATAAAACCCTTTTCATGTAATGGATTATAAGGAATCTCCATCATACGAATATAGTTCCATACATCCGCACTGGACCAATTTGCCAATGGATTATATTTAATTAGTTGTTTTCCTTCACCAGAAAAACCACTATCCACTTGAATAACTGGTATTTCTGTACGTGTGCCTGGACTTTGATCTTTGCGTTGTCCTGTGATCCAGCCATCTAAAGTGGCTAATTTTTTACGTAAGGGCTGAACTTTACGAATACCACAGCATTCTTTATGATCATCTTGATAGAAACTAAATAAGCCTTTTTCATTAACCAATTGTTGAACGGCATCAGCTTCAGGAAAGCAAATTTCAATTTTAATCCCATAGTGCTTACGAACTGTTTCAAGAAATTGATAGGTTTCAGGATGTAAACGGCCTGTATCTAAACTAAAAACACGAAATGGTTTGCCTAAATTATGTGCCATATCGATAAGAACAACGTCTTCTGCGCCAGAAAATGAAATTGCAATTTCACCTTCCTGAGAAAGCGCAAGTTCTAAAATTTCAGAAGGTGATTTGTCGGCATACTCAGTCGCAAGTGCGTCCACAAGATCTATGGTTGGAATGGCGGTCATATCTGCTCCTGGCAGTTAGCTTGAAGCTACATTTTTCGTAAACATATTCAAAAGATATTTGAATTTAAGCATTTTGGCAAAAATTAGCTCAATTCAACTTCTGTGAATTGCTGCTTTTGACAATCAAGATATTTTAAAGTAAATGAAATATGCCACTTAGCAGATTAATTAAAATGCTTATGAATAAAACAGATTTGTAAACATTCACAAGCCTTATGCATAACTAAATGAAATGGATTTGCTGTAAAAACTTTCAGCATTCTTTTTAAACTTTAGTGCTATGATAAGCCCAAAATTTTTAACTGACATTTGGGAGAACCCATGGAAATCGTATGTCTTGATCTTGAGGGTGTATTGGTACCAGAAATCTGGATCAATTTTGCTAAAAAAACAGGAATCAAAGAATTAGAAGCAACAACTCGTGATATCCCTGACTACGATGTGTTGATGACTCAACGCTTAAATATTCTTAGACAGCATGGTCTAGGCTTAAATGACATTCAAGCTGTGATTGCAGACATGGGGCCATTTCCGGGTGCAAAAGAGTTTGTAGAATGGTTACGTACCCATTTTCAGTTGATTATTCTTTCAGATACATTTTATGAGTTTGCACATCCGTTGATGCAACAGTTAGGTTGGCCAACAATTTTCTGTCATAAATTAGAAACTGATGAAAATGGTATGATCACTGCGTATAAATTGCGTCAACCTGATCAAAAGCGTGAAGCTGTAAAAGCATTACATGGTCTAAATTACCGTGTCATCGCAGCAGGCGATTCGTATAACGATACAACAATGTTGGGTGAAGCTGATCATGGTTTCTTATTTGATGCGCCTGAAAATGTGATTCGTGAATTTCCACAGTTCCCACCAATTCATGGCTATGACGCCCTTAAAGAAGCAATTCGCAAAGCGTCTATCCGTGATATTCCTGCTTAATCTAAGATTTAAATCCAAAGGCGCTCAATGCGCCTTTTGTTTTGCTTTGATTTTTAACATACTTTAGTGGATGTTCTGTTTATTTTTAAAAGCAAAAACAAACGCCAAGCTGGCCAACAAAATAATCATACAAATATAGACATCTGCTGTAAAAATTAAGCCAACTTTATTGACAAAGTATCCAGCAATAATCGCAGGTATACTAAAGGCCAAATAGCTTTCAACAAAAAATGTGGCCATTAAACCTGCACGTTGTTCAGGTAAAGCTAAGGGCATTACAGCACGAATTGCACCCATAAAACCTGTACCAAAGCCAATCCCAGTCACCACAGCACCAATAAACAATAAGATTGGTTGCACCAGATGAATGCCAAGCAAAATAACACTTGAGCCCAAGACAATCGTAATTGCAGCAGTAATTAGAATTTTAAATGTTGACGCATTGCGCAGTGTTAAAATCCCAACAGCCCCTGAAACTGATAGAGTAATAAACATCATGCCATTCAGCCATGCCGATTGCACATGGAAAGCTTGAGCCAGCAATGAAGGCATTAACGAGAGGAAGAACCCACTGACCATCCATAACGAGATATTAATTGGACTTACGATCAAGAGTGCTTTTCGGGTTTGTACTGGAATAGTCAGTTGCGGTTTTAATGATGCCAAAGCACCCACACGTTTAGTTGCTGTTTCAGGGCTAAAAATTGCGATAAAGCTGGTAGATACAAAAAGAAAGATGAGTATTTCAAAAATTAGTGTCAATGGAACAGTTGAAAACTCTAAAACAATACAGGTCATCAGCATACCCGCAGCCATGCCGAGCATTGGAGAAATACTATTAATTAAAGAACCCTGTGTTTTACTTAAATCAAGTAAAGCTGCTCCAAATGTAGATGCGGCTAAAGCCGTGGCAATACCTTGCAAACCTCGTGCGATAAACAGCATTTCGATATTGGATGCAAACAAGAAAAAGCCCATGGACATAATTTCTAAAATCAATGCCACAAAAATAACTGGCTTACGTCCAATATAATCAGACAATGATCCTGCCACCAATAAGGTTAATAGCAATGCAAACGCATAGGTGGCAAAGATAAGCGTTAATAAAACAGGAGAAAAATGGAAGTGTTGTTGATACAAACGATATAACGGTGTTGGTGAGCTTGAGGCTGCCAAAAAGGTCATCAGGGTAAAAGTATGTGTGTACAGTGCAGCATTATGGCTTAATTTATAGGAAGTCACTTGACGATTAAAATTAGAGTTGCGCATAATCAACATGTACATAAAAGCTATTAATTAGCTTTTATACCGTATTTTGGATTAAACACAAAGGTTTAGCTAAGATGATTTTTGCTTAAAGCTGTTCTTTAATTATTAACCCATTGATAGATTTTCATTTATAGATTTGTAGTGATTTGCTGATGACGAAAGTGATTACAGGTTTGCGTCCCGGTGGGCGCAGTGCACGAATACAAGCTGCAGTTCATAATGCAGTGCAAACATTACAGCAAAATGTTGCTGTGGCAGATTTGACGATTCCGATGATTGCTGAATTTGCAGGGGTCACCCCCTCTACGATCTATCGACGTTGGGGAGATTTATCTCAACTGCTTGCAGATGTTGGCTTTAATATTTTACATCCAGACAGTGTACCTGCGGATCTTGGTAGTTTTAAGCAAGACTTATATGCATGGATGGAGCAATATTTTGAGGAATATGCCTCACCCGTTGGGCGTACAATCTTAAGCGATATTGTGGCGGAAAATGATTCGCCGACCTCTGGTAAGTGTTATGACTTTTTGATTCAACAGTTAGACATTATCCAGCAACGTGCCCAGCAAAGGAATGAAACAAGCATCGAAAATCAACTGATTATTGAAATTGTTATTGCACCGATGTTACATCGGATTCTATTTACCGAACAAGAATCGAGTTTGGACTATATTTACCATTTATTAGCGCGTTTATTTAATTTTGCGGATGTCCTTAAAAACACGACATCCGATTTAGTCAAATAAACAGCTGCAATCATTTCGGCTTTGAGAAAAAATTAAAGCGCGCCTCGAATTAAAGGATAAATATTATCTAGCAGAATTTTCTGTGCCGTTGCATTGGGGTGGATTAAGTCTTTTTGCATCAAACTTTTATTGCCTGCAATTCCATTCATAAAAAACGGATGCATTTTAACTTTGTATTGTTGGCTTAGGGTTTGGTAATTTTTCTCAAAAGCTTGACTATAAGCTGCGCCATAATTCGGTGGAATTTTCATACCCAATAAAATGACCGTGGCTTGGCTGTTCTGGCTTTGTTGAATTAATTGCGCAAGATTTTTATGAATCATTTGTGGCGGTTGACCGCGTAAACCATCATTGCCACCCAACTCAATCACCACGATATCAGGTTTATGGCTTTGTAATAGTTTTGGAAAACGCGCCAACGCACCACTGGTGGTTTCACCACTTACACTGGCATTCACCACATTATGTTGTTTAGGAAATTGTTGGTTTAAGCGTTGCTGTAGCAAGAAAACCCAGCCTTGTTGTGGGCTAATACCATAACCCGCACTTAAGCTATCACCTAAAATCATGATCGTTTTTGCAAAACTACTAACGGGCAACAGACAGAATATGCTAAAAAATAAACAATGAATTAGATTTTTCATCATTTTCAAATTTAACAATTTTTTGATTTGCATATAAGGTACTTTATGATGTCTAAGGTTCAGGATGATTCAACTTCTCCCATCATGCCACAAGTGATAATTTCTGCACAGCAACTTACACAAAAGATAGAATTACCTCATCAAACGCTTACAATTTTTGAAAATCTAAATCTTAATATTTATACAGGTGAACAGGTCGCGATTACTGGACGTTCTGGTTCCGGAAAATCAACTTTATTAGGCATCCTTGCTACTCTCGATCAAGCCAGTGCAGGTCAACTCAGTGTTTGTGGTGAATCAATTGAGCATTTAAATGAAGAACAACGTGCGTTGATTCGACTTCAATATATTGGTTTTGTATTTCAATCTTTCCAGTTGCTCCCACATCTTTCTGCCTTAGAAAATGTGATGTTACCATTACGTTTACAGAAGAATTTTAATTATGCACACGCAGAACAAAAATCTTTAAGTTTATTGGCCAAAGTTGGTTTAGAACGACAAAGCCAGCAAACACCGAAAGTATTGTCTGGTGGGGAGCAACAACGGGTTGCCATTGCACGAGCTTTAATTTCTGACCCCAAAATTATTTTTGCCGACGAACCTACAGGCAATTTAGATGAACATACCGCCTTTGAAATTGAACAACTCTTATTTGATTTAAATAAAGAACTCGGTACAACTTTAGTGCTTGTCACTCACGATTCGCAATTGGCCGCACAGTGCCAACGTCATTATGAATTAAAAGATGGTCAATTGATTGAACATGTGCAAACTCCTCAATCGAATGAGGTGGTGTAATGTTGACCTTGTTTAAACCCTTATTTAGGCAAAGTTTTGCCAGTTCAGGCATATATCTGCTGATTATTGCATTGAGTTTAGCCATTAGTGCGACTACTGCATTAAAGTTTAGCAATGATCAAGTCAAACAAGCAGTGACCTTACAAGCTGCCAAAATGCAAGCTGCAGATTTACAACTTAGTGATACAGATCCAATTGACCAACAATGGATCAAACAGGCTGATGATTTAAAATTAAAACAGTCCCATGTCACCATTTTTGGTTCAATGGCCTCTACACAGGATCAGTTTGTTATGGTCAATGTGAAAGCCATTGACACAGCATTTCCCTTACGTGGTGAATTAAGGATTGCGCCAAAACAAGCCTTACAAAGTGGCGGGGTTTGGCTAAGCAAACGCGCACAAGAGTTATTAAAATTAAACCTAGGCGATAGCGTTCAAATTGCCAATGGTCAGTTTAAAGTTACTGGCATCATTGAACATGATTCAAATCAAGAATTAGGCTTTTCTGCCTTTTCGCCAACCGTGATTATCTCTCAAGCAGATGTTGCAAAAACGGGTGCAATTCAAGTTGGAAGTCGGATTGAATATCGTTTGTTGATGGCAGGGGATGCGGAGTCGATTGCAACATATCAGCAATTTTTTAAGACTTTTAAAGCGCAAGAAAAGCAAAATGTGAATCCAAAGATTGCACAAAATTCGGATGCAGATTCAGCTTTAAGTGCACCAAGTGCCACTACATCGACTGAAAATCAGCCAGCAACACACTCACAAACAGATCAATCCATACAAGATCAACAAAATGCGGATAATGAACTAGATGCACAAAGTAATTTAAGACTACGTAATGCAGATGAGGGTAATTCACGCTTACTTAAACCAATTGAAAACCTCGATACTTTCTTACAATTGGCCAATATTCTGACGATTCTTTTATGTGGTTTAGCCATCGCTTTAACCAGTCAGCGTTATGTACAGCAGAACCAAGATCATATTGCACTGATGCGTTGTATGGGGGCAACGAAACGGCAGATTTTTCAAACCTATCTCGGGTTGCTGAGCGTTGTTATTTTAATCGCCATTGTCATTGGCAGTATTTTAGGACTGATTTTAGGTTATTCGTTGTTGCAATTGATGTTGCAGATGATTCCGAACCTAGAGTTGCAATTTTCAATGTTGCAGATGCTGGTTGGTCCTTTGCCTATTGCAATTTTTACCAGTGCAATTGTATTGATTGGATTTATTTTACCGAGCTTGTGGCAACTGTTAAATACACCGCCTATTCGGGTGATACGCCAACAAGAAAAGTCGGCACGTTCAATGTTGTGGATGATGGCTACAGGTTTAGTCAGCTTGATTATTTTTAGTTTGGTCTTGACCGAAAATCTGATACTTACTGCATTGGTAATGGGTGCAGTCATTGTGTTAACAGCTTTGTTATATGCAGTGGTTTGGATGATTTTAAAGACTTTAAAATCAATGAAAAATAGGCTCTCAGCCTATATCCGAACCCCTTCGCAAACCGCATTGCAAATTACCGCTTTGGCATTGGGTTTAAGTCTGATCACGGTACTTGCTGTATTGAGAACTGATTTATTAGAACGTTGGCAGCAACAATTGCCTGTAGGAACGCCTAACCAGTTTATTTATGGTCTACCACCATTTGAACTGGATGCCTTTAAGCAACAATTAGCACAGCAACAATGGAAAAGTACACCGTTATATCCCAATGTAAAAGGGCGCTTATTGGCAAAAAATGGTCAAGCTTTTCCTGCCCAATTGGTAAAAACCAATAATTCTTTACGTCGTGAGTTAAATCTCACCCAAGCAGATCATTATCCACAAGATAATATTATTGTTGCGGGAAATGCTCAATTAACTCAAATTGGGCAGGTGTCTGTAGAGGCCAAATTGGCTGAAGAATTGGGCATTAAAATTGGTGATCGTTTAACCTTTAGTTTGCCTGAGGGAAATTTGGACGCGCAAGTTGTGAATTTGCGTACCGTGGAATGGCAAAGCTTTAGTCCAAACTTTTTCTTTATTTTTACTCCAAAGACGTTGGATGAAAACGCAGGCAGCTACTTAGGGAGTTTTTATGTGCCACCGAGTGAAAAAATCAAGATGGTTAATCTGATTCAGCAATTTTCCAATACGGTATTTATTGACGTCACTTTAATTTTTGATGAAATTAAAAACTTGGTTTCTGTGTTGGTCAAAATCATTACAGTTTTGGCAGTATTGGTAAGTTTATCTGGTTTTTTGGTGCTGATCGCCTGTATCAATTTGCTGATGGATGAACGTAAAAAAGAAGTGGCATTGTTACGTTCTTTTGGTAGTTCAAAGCGTCAGTTAAAAAATATGATGAGTTTTGAAATCGGTTTTATTGGATTATTGGCGGGGATTGTTTCCTGTTTCTTTGCAGAGGTGATTAGTGCAGTTGTCAGTTATCGTATGGAAATGGTGGTGCAATTACATTGGGAAATTTGGTTGATTTTACCAATTTCGATGGCAGTGTTGTGCGCATTGATTGGACGTTACCGATTGAGCTATTTATCTGAAATCCCACCATTGCAAAGTCTAAGAGAGTTGAATTAAACCGCTTTGTTTAAGTGGTTTTATTTGACTGTTTAATCTCAGTTGAGCCTTTAAAAGGCTGCCCAGTGAAGACAGTAAAAC
>Ga0256893_1000109_pt1 | contig 33014 bp, 32 predicted proteins | sample MC6MC0666MT_FD_190201 | JGI IMG/M metagenome (GOLD analysis project Ga0256893, IMG submission 190201) | Metatranscriptome of enriched soil aggregate microbial communities from Iowa State University, Ames, United States - MC6-MC0666-MT... | ecosystem: Environmental > Terrestrial > Soil >... | reverse complement strand
ATTTTAAAACTTAAAAATTATTCAATTCCTTATATTGACTGGTTACCTGTGATTGAATCTGCAGAAGATGTTCAAGCACGCAGTGCAGAACAAATTGCAAAACGCGCGATTGCTTGTTTATGGGTGATTCAGGTCGCATGTGACCTGAATAATGATCAATATGATGATGAAACAAAGATATTTATATTTGATGTTTTAAAAAAAATGCAAGTTTTTGATGCTTTAACAGAAAAAGAACAGGCAATTTTAAATCGTGATGCTTCCGCACAAGATGTCATCAATATGGTGTGGAAATATGAAGCATATTGGGTGCTGTTATGGGCTTTGGGTATTGTGGATGATTTGAGTTATCCGGTAGATATCGTTGATTGTGATTTTGCAATTCAAGCCGTTTCATCATGCGATACATTTGCTGCATTTATGGAAAAAGTCCAATTACGAGATATTGAAGAAATCTTAGATCAGGCTGATTTAATTTATCGTTATGATTGGGCATGTGTAAATGCGCGTTTAAAGCAACAGGATGCACCTGAAAATTTAAATTCATCTGTTGTTGTGGAACGGCATGGCGCCTTGAACTGGCTGATTCAAACTGATAGTGACTGGGATTATCCTGATGTGAGTACCTAAATAAAAATTTGCTATATCAAAAGTCATTTGCAATCAAACTTTCCTCTGAAAGTAAATTGAAATGTTGCGGTGATGTTGCCCACAAGATACTTAAAACAAGGTAAACTAAATCTTTCTTAAACAACCTTGTGGGTAAATTGATGCGACGTTTATCGACTCAAGAGCAGAACTTTAAACAAGTCTTTGCTGACTTGTTAGCTTTTGAAACAGTGAGTGATCCTGAGCTTTTAAAAACAGTAGACCAAATTATTGCAGATGTGCGCCTACATGGGGATGCACATGTACTTAAACTCACTCAACAGTTCGATCGACATCCAGCGCATCAATTTTCAGATTTAGAACTGACACAAGAGCAACTTAAAGTTGCATTTGAAGGTTTAACTTCAGAAGTACGTGAAGCTTTGGAAATGGCGGCCAATCGTGTTCGCTCATTCCATCAGGCTCAAAAACAAGACGGTTGGTCCTATGTGGATGAATTAGGAAATACCCTTGGTCAAAAAGTTACCCCTTTAGACCGTGTGGGTATTTACGTTCCAGGTGGTTTGGCTTCTTATCCATCCTCTGTGCTGATGAATGCTCTACCCGCGCACGTGGCTGGGGTAGCAGAAATTATTATGGTGGTGCCTGCGCCAAATGGTGATTTAAATCCTTTGGTATTGGCGGCTGCTTATTTAGCGGGTGTAAGTCGTGTGTTTACGATTGGCGGTGCGCAAGCAGTTGCCGCACTTGCTTATGGAACAGAAACGATTCCAGCGGTAGATAAAATTACAGGACCGGGTAACCGTTTCGTTGCTGCCGCAAAACGTGCTGTTTTTGGTCAAGTTGGTATTGACATGATTGCAGGACCTTCTGAAATTTTGGTTTATGCAGAAGGTCATAATGACGCTAAATGGTTGGCGATGGATGTTTTGTCACAAGCTGAACATGATACGGTTGCGCAAGCGATTTTTATTACGCCTGATGAACAGCTGTTAAATGATGTCGAGCAAGCCCTTGAAGAACATTTGGCTACATTACCCAAAGCTGAAATTGCACGAACTTCGATTGCAAATCGAGGTGCTTTGGTCTTGGTTAAAGATCGCCAAGAAGCCATTGATTTGATTAATCAAGTTGCGCCTGAGCATTTGGAATTGTGCTTAGATGATGCTGAGCAGATGTCAGAAAGTATTCGCCATGCAGGTGCAATCTTTATGGGGCGCTATACACCAGAAGCGATTGGTGATTATTGTGCGGGACCTAACCATGTCCTACCTACTTCTGGTACAGCACGTTTTTCATCACCTTTAGGTGTTTATGATTTTCAAAAACGTTCAAGTTTGATCATGTGTTCTGAGCAAGGAGTTAAATCGCTTGCTAAGGCCGCAGATATTCTTGCTCAACAAGAAAATTTAGATGCGCATGCCCGATCAGCTAGATATCGTTATCAATAATTTACCAATGGCCCAGTATCCGTACAAATCCTTCTCCCTTAGGGATAAGGTGAGGATGAGGGCGTAAAAATTTAACTGACTTACGTTTGGGGATTCTATTGAAATGCCCAAACCCTCTCCTAGAGTGAGAGCGCTTATATAAAGTAAGTCATGTGAGAAAAAATACGAGATAAAAATGCCAAATATTAGCCCTGAGCAAATGCGTTTTTGGAGTCCTGAAGTACGTGAGTTAGAACCGTATGTCCCAGGTGAGCAGCCTAAAATCCAAAACTTATTAAAACTGAATACCAATGAAAACCCATATCCACCATCGCCAAAAGTGGTTGCAGCAGTTCAGTCTGTACTTATAGATTCTGCAGATGTATTGCGCCTATATCCAGATCCAGATGCATCAGCACTCAAACAAGCGATTGCTAAGCAACAGCATGTAGCAGTAGAAAATGTCTTTGTTGGTAATGGTTCGGATGAAGTTTTAGCACATATTTTTAAAGCATTTTTTGTTCAAGAAAAACCAATTCTATACCCAGATATTACCTATAGCTTTTATCCTGTTTATAGTCAGTTTTTTGGAATTTCAACCCAAACTAAAATCTTGCCTTTAAATGAGAATTTTGAAATTGATGTGGCTGATTATAAACAGCCGAATGGTGGGATTATCATTACCAATCCCAATGCACCAACCAGTATTGCATTAGAGATATCTGCAATTGAACAAGTCTTGCAAGCCAATCCAGATTCTGTAGTTGTGATTGATGAAGCGTATGTAGATTTTGGTGCTGAGTCAGCCGTGAATCTGGTGGAAAAATACGAAAACTTAGTCGTTTGTCAAACCACTTCAAAATCTCGCTCTTTAGCTGGTTTACGAGTTGGCTTTGCAATTGCACAGCCACATTTGATCGCCGCATTGGAAGCTGTAAAAAATAGCTTTAACTCCTATCCAATTGATCGTTTTGCAATTGCAGCAGCTGTCGCATCATTTGAAGATCAAGAATACTTTGCAGCACAATGTCAAAAAGTGATTGTAAGTCGTGACAAACTTGTTGCAGATCTAGAGTTGCTAGGATTTAAAGTATTACCATCCTCAGCCAACTTTATTTTTGCTTGTTTACCCTCAAAAGATGCTGGTGAATTGGCAAAAGCATTACGTGAACATGGCATTATTGTTCGATATTTTAATAAGCCACGGATTGATCAATTCTTACGTATCACTATTGGTACAGATGAACAAAATCAACGCCTTGTTGATACGCTAAAACATGAGATTTTAGTCTAGAATTCATTTTGAGGTTGATGCCATGTGTTGAGTAAATCTAGCATGGCAGAAACTTTATCAAAACATTCTTGATATTCTGCATTACAATCTGAAGCAATGGTGATCCCACCACCTGCCCACAATGAAACTTCATCTTGATATTTTTGAATTGAACGAATCAAAATATTCCAAGAACCAGTTCCATCAAAATTAAAATACCCCAGTGAGCCGCAATAAGCGCCTCTTGGTGCACTTTCGAGTTCTTCAATAATTTGCATCGCGCGAATTTTGGGTGCGCCGGTAATTGAACCGCCTGGTAGTGCGGTGAATAAAACCTCAAATGGATTTACATCCGATTTTAAGGTTGCAGTGACTTCACTTACCATATGATGTACCTGCTTAAAAGATTCAATATTAAACAGTTTTGGGGTTTTTACTGAACCTGTTTCAGCATATACACTTAAATCATTGCGTAATAAGTCCACAATCATGACATTTTCAGCCTGATCTTTTTCAGAGTGAATCAAGGTATTTTTTGACTGCTCATCTAAAATTGGATCGTCATAACGAGGCATTGTCCCTTTAATGGGTTTGGTGGTGATTTTACGATCAGTCTCGAAATCAATAAATAACTCAGGTGAACAACTGAGTAACTCAAAATCATCAATTTTTAAATAACCTGAATAAGGGGCATCAGTGAGTTTCCAAAAATTTTCGGCTGTATCTAACAGTGAACCGTTTGCTTTTCCTATGAATTCTTGAGTTAAATTAATCTGATAACAATCACCAGCTTTAATATATTTTTGAATTTGTGCAAATGCTTGATCATATTGTGATTTTGTCCAAGTCGCACTACATTTTGATAAAAGTTTAAATTTTTGATTATTTAAGGATTGTGTTGCTAATAACTGTTGTATAAATTTAAAAAATGCTTCTGCGCAAGCTTCTAAACTATAAAAAAATAATTGCCCTTTTTCTTGTTTAATAAAGGTTTTATAAATCCCCACATAAAAATTGGGTTGAGATTTTGTATTAGCGTCAATGTGTTGCCGACTGGCATAGTTGTAATCAATAAAACCCATATATCCCCCCTGAAAAGTATGCTGTGTTTTTGGGGCAGATTGAGTTGTGAAATTAAAAAAGTGATTCAAAGAAGGATTGGTTTTGTCTTTTTGATAATGTGTAAAATGATTTCTTGAATAGCTAAAAAGTTGTTGCTGGATTGAAATGCAATATTGTTCAGGTGAAAAAGCAATAATGTCTTCACCTGAGTTTTTTAAATAGATACAACCGAATAATGAATCAAGTCGGTGTAATAAATCTGCAATGCCATTTGATGGAAAATCTAATAACTTCCGAAACATAGGGAGGTTTAACTCGAGCGCGAAAAGGGTTTGTAAAGCATTATTCTACCTGAAAATAGGACTTATAAAAGTGTTTACCGTTTATCGGTTTAATTGGCTTTTTGATAAACAGCAGTTGAACAAAAAGTAACATACCGTTAATTTAAAAGGGCAAAACGGACTACTCAAGGATTGGTGTTCTAAGTTGTAAAACAACTAAAACAACAGGGAACTACGGAGAGTGGTTAAAAATGAAAAAAAATGCTCTTGGGAGAGTACAGGTTATGAAATTATTTACTAAACTTGCTTTGGTTTCAGCTATCGCTATCAGTTCAAATGCAATGGCAATGCAAGCAATGGATGATGCAGCACTCAGTGCAACAACTGGTCAAGATGGTATTTCTATTGGAATTGGTATTTCAAAAGTTGAAATTGATAAAGTTCATGTGTTTGATGGTGATGGTTTATCTGCAACAGCTAAATTGGCGGATGGTGTAAATGGTACTACCGATGGGACAGCTATCACGGGTGGTACAGCAACAGCTGGTGCAATAACAATTAATAATATTGTATTAACTGCAAATACTGCATCTTTATTACAAAGCCATAATTTGGCAGATATTACTATTGATACTGATGGTAATGCGGGTAGTCCATTCCTAAATATTGGTGCTGCGGTTTCAGGTTTAAATATTTCTTTGGGTAAAATTGAAGTAAATGATGTAGATGCAACGACTACTACAAGCCCTTATAAAGTGGGTACTGGTACTGCAACTATTTTAAATGGTTTAACTTTGACTACGGGTAAAACTGCTGCAAATATCCAATTGGGTAACACTCCACAAGGTGCGATGATTAAATTGGCTGGTAGCATGACTGGTGGTTTAACAATTAGTAATCTTTCATTGCATGATGCATCAACTGGTGGTGGTGGTGATATTGTTCTTGGATCAATTAAATTGACAGATACAGGTTCTAATAACTTATCTACTGATGCGGCTATTGCTGTACGAGCAACAGGTGTAAACGGCGCTACTGCAGATGGTCTTCAAATTACAGCGATGACTAAACCGACTGATATTTATATTCAAAAAATTCAACTGGGTAGTGCGTCAGCAGCTTCAATTGGTGATATTGCGATTAGTGGTTTGAAAGTTTATAACGGTAGTGCTGGTACAACTCCAGGTGCTGTGATCACAATTTCTGGTCACTAAGTTTAGTTATTAGAAAATGAAAGACGCATGCAACGCATGCGTCTTTTTTTTACAAAAAAGCTGAGTAAAAGCGACAAAAGTTGAAAAAAAAACTGTTTTTTTTTTCAAAAAACGTTATCTTCTAATCACAGGGAAGTAGAGTGTTCACTCTAAAAATAAAATCAGCACTTTAGGCAAAATACTGCCGATACTTGATAGTTAAAATTATGTTAGAAATTACTTTAGGTTCGGCATTAATGTATTATTTTGCCAACCATGCCCTAGATGTGAAACCCAAGCCAAAGGATGCAATTTACTATACTGAGCTTGCGGATTCCAGAGATAAATCGTTTACACGTAACCATCGTGAAATGGTACATGTTAAACCCGCCTTGGAAAATCAATTCCGTGGCATTGTACGTCAAGCATATGACTATAGCTGTGGTTCTGCTGCATTAACAACACTTTTAAATGGTTATGTTGGGACAAATTTAACTGAACAGCAAACCATGGAAGGCTTATTACGCTTTGGAGAATACAATCGTATTATTGAGCGTCGAAGTTTCTCATTGCTGGATATGAAGCGTTTTGTTGCTGCAATTGGATATGAGAGTGGTGGTTATAAGGGGGAGTTCACCGATTTAATCAACCAAAATCAACCCGTAATTGTTCCGATTTCTTATGCTGGTTTTAAACATTTTGTTGTATTTAAAGCATATAAAGATGGCCGAGTTTATGTCGCGGATCCTGCATTGGGGAATATTAGTTTTGATCAAGAGCGATTTAAGGACGTTTGGGAAAACAACACATTATTTGTGATCAATGCTCCTAAAGATCAACAACGGAATATGTTGGCCTTACAGGATGCCGATATGCGCCATGTGGATGATGCAACTATTAACCGCTATGCTTTAGTTGAAGCACAATATTCAACCGATTATACCAATAAATTAGCCGATAAGGCTTCTACGATGCGTAAGGTGATTGACCAAGATACCAAGTCTGCGACATACAATCAGCCAATTACATCCTATATGCGACTCTATTATAAACGTAAGTAAAGATGGATTAAAAATTACATAACTGAATTGGATTTTTGGAATAGGAATAATATGAATAATCAATGGATGAAAAGAACTTTACTTGCAATGAGTATTCAGTTTGCAATTGGAAGTTTATATGCAGCGGAGACAGATACAAGTGCTGAGGTTGCAGTAGATCAGGCTACAAGCACAGACAATAACAGTTCTGAAAACACGAGCCAAACAGTTCCTGTTACAGATGTTAAAGAAGATGTAATAATTAATAAAGATGAAACAAAATCTTTAGCACCTAAGCCTGGTACGCAAGCGGCAGAAGCATTACAGAAAAAAGAAGGCGATGCCTCACAAGAAACTAATTTACAAGAAGTTTTTACATCTAATGAGCGTCAATACTCTTTAATTAAAAAGGGTGAAATCTCAACTTTTTATGATTTAGATTATTCATACTATCGTGATTCACAGTTAAATTTAGGGATTAATGAAGGAACAGCCTACCAGCTCCGTGTTGATGAGGATGCTAGCCATACCATCAGTAATACTTTTACTGCGCAGTATGGGGTACGGGATAATTTAACCTTTACCGCATCTATCCCTTTTATTGCCAAATCAGATAGCTTGAAAGATGCCACGGCTGCAGGTTTGGGGGATATTAATTTAGGTGCTCGTTGGGAACCTTTCCCACTGAAAGCAGGACGATTACCTTTAATTTTATTTGGTAGCTTATCGACCAAAACTGGTGACAGTCCATATGAAATAAACCCTGAAAAAGACCTTTCAACAGGTAAAGGGTATTATTCAGTAGGAGTCGGTGCAAGTACCCGTAAATATATCGATCCAGTCGTACTCTTTGCATCTGTTTCTGCTAATTATGGATTTAAAGAAACTGGCTTGAATCAAGTCCGTGGTGGAGGTAATTCTAATGGGCAAGGTGGGGATCAGACTTATCAACGCGTTTTAGAAGAGTTTGATCCTGGTATGACAGGTGGTTTCTCTTTTGGTTTTGCATATTCATTTAACTATGATGTTTCGATGACTATGTCATACCAACAATCATTTAATATGAATACTTCATTTAAATATAAACCAACAGAGGGACTTGCAGATTCATATAAAGCAGCTGACCAATCTAGTGGAATGTTTTCAATTGCTTTAGGGGTTCGTGTTAATCCAGATACGATTGTAAATGGAACATTGGGTATTGGTTTAACTGAAGATTCACCAGATATTTCACTTGGCTTGTCTTTCCCATTGGACATCTTAGGCTTCGGTAAGAAGAAAGCTCACTAAAGGAGTGTAAAGTATGAAAAACATACGTTTGCGCCCATTAGTTACAGCGATTTTATTAACAGGGTGTTCGACTCAAGTATTTGCACATTTAGGACTTAACCTATCTGTAGATATACGCTCATTAACAATGGGGAATGCGGTAACTGCAGACCCACCGGGGATCAGTGCGATTCATTTTAACCCTGCCGGGTTAACTAAACTCAAAGGTTTGCAAACTGATGTACAGGGAATTATTGCAAACTTTGATGTACAGCGTGAATTTTCAGCCCCTCCTGGTTATAACGTGTTTGGGTATTCTGATGATCCTCTCATCTGTAATGATACGCCAGATAATCCTTCAAGTCTTTGTACAGATTATAAGGATTCAGTGCGTGGGGACGTGGAATACGCAAGTTTATATATTCCTATTCTAAAGAAAGTGGTGGATTTGGGGCCCGGTTGGCCAGTTTTAGCACCAACGGGGGGTATTTCTTATAATCCCCCTGGCTCAAAATTGACCTATGCAACAGCTGCATATGCTCCAATGGTTGCAGGCTTTGGTTCGGAAGATGGCAATCCTGGTAATTTTATGGGGCAACAAGTTGCGATTGAAAGGATAACCTACTTATCTCCATCTGTTGCCTACCAAGTCAGTGATGAACTGTCTATTGGTGCTTCAATAGGAATGTCATATAACGCAATGGCATTAAAAACCGATTTAAGATTTCCGAATGAAATGATCGGCGTTTTACGAATGATTGATGAGTCTGTTTGTGGTCCTTTCCGAAATAATTCAAATGTGATTACTGACCTCCTGCTATTTGGTATTTGTAATGCCGATGAAGGAATGAATCCTTTTGGCCAATTCGGAAAAATGCAGGTTAGTTTGGAGCAGAGTTTAAGTCCAAGTTATAACTTAGGCTTAATGTGGGAACCTACAGAGAATTTTGGTTTTGGTATGGTTTATCAAAGCTCAGCTAAAATGCGTATGAAAGGTAAATACTTTATCGACAATGCTAATGCACCACGAGAGCTGATAAAAGGTTTGAACTCTTCGGCAACAGGGCAAATTCTTGCTGCGATTTTAGGTTTTCCTGGTTATATCCCACCAACTGAATCTGGTTTGATTTCAATGGATTTGGAATATCCAGCTCACTTCCAAGCGGGGATAAAATATAAGGTTTTACCTGATTTACAGGTAAACTTTGACGTGGGCTGGACAGATTTTAAAGCATGGGAAAAGTTTCAGTTCGAATTCGATCGGCAAATTTCAGCATTAAAAATTGCAAAATTATTATCTAATCAAGTTACAGATACATCATTGGCTTTTCCATTGGGCTTTAAGTCTCCATGGAGTTGGGGTATCGGTGTTGAGTATTCTGCAAATGATCGCTTAAAGCTTCGTGCAGGTTATGAACCTCGTGCTAGTGCAATCCCAGATGATAAGCGTAATACCATGGTTCCGATTAACAATGCGCAATTATTTGGTTTAGGTTTGGGCTATCGTTTTGATGAAGATACGGATATTGACTTGTCTGTGGGTTTCCTGCGTAGTCGAGATAATATTCCTGCAAACACAAGTAGTTTGGCAAACAAAACAGGGGTAGATAACTTGCTACTGAACCCTTATGCTGGTTTAAATGTAAAAACCAATACAAAAGTTACAATTCTAGGGATTAACTACAGAACGAGATGGTAATGCGTTTAAACCTTGAAAAAAAAACAGTCGTAACCTCTTTGTGGCTAGCTTTAAGTTTTAGCTCAGCCACATCTGTTTCTTATGCTGCCAATTTTTATACCATTATTGGCCCTGATGGGCATCCAATGATTGTTCAGAAGCCTGAAACTAGTCCCAAAGGGGAAGTAAAGCAGAAAAACAAACAAATACAAGAAACTAAACAAATACAAGAAACTAAAGTTACAAAGCCAAATGTGCAAGGGATAGAAACCCTACCTGTAGTTAAACATAATCAGAAAGAGATTGAGCCGAAGAGTGCTTCATTGACTGTTCCGACTTCTCAGCCTGCCAGCCAACCTCCTTTAATGGATAACAACAAAGCTAAAGCTCAAATGAATCCTGTTCCGGCAACAGATCAGTCTTCATCGTCAGTATCACGAAAAACAACTCCTCAACTTGTCGTCGAACAGTCTTCACGGAAGCCCATTAGTACTGTTCAACAAAAAAATAAAGTCGAAAAACTAGCGAAAGAGAGTACACCACGCCAAGATGAAGTAAAGATCAATCAAGAGGTTGTGCCGAAAAATACTCAACCTGTAGAAGATCAGCATTTTACTGTCATTGATGGTGAAAAATATGTAAATAATGAGTATTTAGAAGATCGCGAATTCAATTTAGAAGGTAAAAAAAGATTTTATATGACGCCAGAAATTGGCGCAGTTCATGGGCGATATGAAACTATTGAACGACAAAAAGGGCTTAGTGCGAGTCTTTTAAACCGTATTCGTGGGAATTCAGAATCTGAAGAAAAGAAGCCCGTTGTTTTATCTTCTACCTATTTTCGTTTAGCTAAAGATGAGGTTGTTCAAAATTTAGAACAATCATGTTTCTCTGGAAAAAAATTAGTTAAAGCGAAAGATTTATCAATAAAAAATCAAGAAATTGGGCTTTGGCCAGTCGCACCAATTAAAGAAAGTTTTGCCTATGAAGTGGTGAAATTAGACCCTAAAGTGCAAAATGTATTATTAACATCGTATGCATCTTCTTCAAAGATCCAAAGTTATTATTGGCCATTAGTTGTATTTTTAGATGGACAAGGTTGTGTCCTTGAAGGTGTGAGTGGTTTTAAAAATGATGAATCTCACGACAATAATTTACAATACGCGGCGATGGAAGGCGTTTTAAGAAAACCTGATCAGGCAGTATATCTATTTTTAACACCATTATCCTCAGCATTAGATGTGGAAAATAAACAGTTAACAAATCATGGACAAATTAAGCTGAGTGTTATTCAGTAAGGATGAAAATATGAAAAAAAGATTATTAGCCCCTTTCGTTTTAACGAGTTTAGGCTTAGCACTCGCAGGTTGTGGCGGTGAAAGTTCGACAGTGAATGAAGATCCTTATAAAGGCATTAAAACGTATTCAAATGGTTGTGATGCTGATACTACAGAAAAATGTTTAGGTTTTTATGTTGACTATCCTGTTGATGGTTTAAATTTTGATTGTAGTACCGATACGAAAAATCATTATGTAACTAAACTTGAGGGTGGGTTAGCACTTGGTGGTTGTTTAATTGGAGATAAAGCAAAGTTCTTTATCCAAGGTTCTGAATCGGAAAGAAAAATCATTTTAGGTGATGTTGATCTTGCAAAAATTCGTCCGTTGAAAGTTCGTGGTCAACCTGCTGCTATTGGCTTGATCGATATTGCAAGTGCCATGACAGGTAAACAACCAGAAAGTATGACCATGAGTGATGATACGTTCAAGGTGATGGTTGGGTTGGTCCGAGTTTTCCAAGCGATAGGATTGGAACAGGATGCCAATCAAATAGGGGATGTACAACCAATTGAATTATCAGATAATATTAAAAATAATTTAAAAGCAGTTGATGCCAATATTGTCGTAACTGATTTTATTAATGGCAGTTATGTTGCAAAACTAAAACCATGGATCAATGTAGAAGCTGTTAATGAGGCTTCGGCAATTGCGACTGCGCAACGTTTGGTTCAACAGTCACTGGTTAATATTTATTCGACAAATTTCCTTATATTTAGTGGTGCGAACGTTGATATTCAAGGCTTTACAGGTAAAAGTGATTTAAGTACCAAGAATGAATCTATTGCCAACATGTATGTTGTTACTGACCGTCAAGGCTATACCTCAGGATATGCTATGCAATGGGTTGGCGTACCTCAAAAAGTGGAAGAGAGTACAATTGCTGACTCACTGTTAAAATTTTTACTGCTAAATCAAGTTGTTCCACAAAAACTTAATGTAAATGCCCAACAAGGTTGGATTAACCCACTCACACGTAAAATTACATCTCCACTTGTGTTTAAAAAAGATCAAAATTCAACGGATAAACTTGAAATTTATCAGGGAGCTTTGCTGAATAATACCAATGTTGCTGGCACAGAGTATATGTATAAGCGAGCAACAGGCGCAACAACAGCACCTACCGATCCAACAGTATACGGGAAATGGCGTCAAACTTTAAATGGTGATCAGCTTTCTGGGGGGATTGATATTTATAAAACTAATCCTGCTAATTACTTAGATCGCAAAGTTTTCCTGACTAAAAATACAGTAAAAACTGGTGAAAAATATTACTTCCCACTGTATGCAAATATTACATTTACGTTTGATAACAAAGAAGTTTCTCCAAATACGCAAACACTCGGTATTGTGATTGATGAAAATGGAGATATACGTACCAATTTAGGTAAAAATAGTGCTCTAAATTCAGATACATGTGCTGATGTAGATCCAAGCACTTATATTGACAAAGAAACAGGGGTACAACAATATCGTATTGGAACCACAGGTACAGCCTATATTAATGGGAATGTTGAAAAGTCGATTACAATGCGTATGATTTTAGCAAATCCTGTATTTGGCAGCCTTGATGGTGCATTAGCAGGTTTAAATGAAACATTAGTGATTACACCAACTAGCGGTTCATCTAATGATGATTTAGCCAAAGCATCTGTATCTTCTGGTGGTATACGTTTAAATCTTCAGAGATTAATCAATGAACAAAACACATCCAGTGGTGTAAATATTACCAGTTGGAATGGGGATCAAACGATTACTGCAACATGGGTAAATCTACAGGCAGTTTATCAATCAATCTATAACAATGTTGAAGCAAATAAAGAGAAAGTTACAGCTGAGCAAAAAGAGTTAGCGAAACGTTTATCGGGGACATTAACTGTAAGTTTACCGCAGTGTTATAGCATTAAAACCAAGTAATTTATGTCGATTAAAAAGCCTCAATTCAAGTGATTAGAATTGAGGCTTTTTTTACTCATATTTTTAATACTGGGCAGTTGATCAAAGGAATATCTATTCGATATTATCCTGTTTGGTCTAATCGAGTGCCCAAAGTTTCAAGATGCATTGGAAATGTATTGGTTTTACGGTCTTCAAAATAATGTCTTAAGGTGCGTTCTACACTTGGAAAAGCTAAATCGTTCCAAGGAATTTCATGTTCATCAAATAAACGACTTTCAATGGTTTCTTCACCAGCACCAAATACACCATCTTTTATTTGTGTTTTAAATAAAACATAAACTTGCCCAATCCGTGGAATATTATACATGCAGTAAAGTTGTTCAATCTCAACCTCAGCTTCAGATTCTTCACGTGTTTCACGGGCTGCGCCTTGTTCCATGGTTTCAAATAGTTCCATATAACCAGCAGGCAAAGTCCATAGTCCATAACGTGGTTCAATAGCACGCCGACAGAGTAAAACTTTATTTTCCCAGATCGCCAGTGCACCACAAATAACTTTGGGGTTAATATAATGAATGGTGCCACAGTGTGTACAAACTTTACGGATTTTTTGATCACCTAAAGGAATTTTTTCTATGGTTGTATGACCACATGCACTGCAAAAACTCATAAGCTTCATTAAAAATGTGAGATAACTCAGCATAACTGAAAAATTCTACTTTCGCATCATTTATAGCCTTATCGATAAAATTTCCTATATGATAGAACAAGAACAAAAAAGATAGAGTGAGATCAATGAAGGATGATGAGCTAACCCAAGTATTGCAAAATAGATTACGTTTTGGCAAAAGAACCTATCCAGCCAATGCCGCAGTGCTCATTGCTATTACTCAAGAAGCTGATCCTAAAATTTTGCTGACAAGACGTTCTGCTTACCTATCAAATCATGCTGGAGAAGTTTCCTTTCCTGGTGGTAAACGCGATCCAAATGATACCAGTAATATCGTTGTGGCTTTGCGAGAAGCATGGGAAGAAACCGCACTCAATCCATTTGATGTCAAGCTGATTGGTGATTTACCCATGGAGCGGGCAAAAAGTGGAATAACGGTAAAACCTGTGGTGGGATTAATCCCGCCTGACATTCAGTTGATTGCTCAGCCAAGTGAAATTGATCGTATATTCTATGCCCCGATTAAAAAAATGATGGAATCACAGCCTATTCCTTATGAAGTACGTTTGGCACATCAATCGGTGTATTTTCCCAGTTTAAGAATTGAAAATGAAATCATTTGGGGTTTAACCGCTCGAATTCTGATTTCATTATTTAAATATGGTTTGGATTATCAAAAAAACTGGCCGTTTTTATTGAACTCTCCATCTTTTAAGTCACAAATATTCAATAAGAAGTAATGCTAAAAAGTTATGATCAAAGTCAATGGTCTCAAAATATCTCAAAGGAATGTAATACCATGATGTATAAATTTAAAGGTTTTGCACCACAAGCTTTGCATGCACCTTTTGATGGTTGGATTGCGGATAATGCTACAGTGATTGGCCAAGTGGAACTCGGGCAACAAGTCAGTGTATGGTTTGGTGCAGTCATTCGTGCGGACAACGCTAAAATTCATATTGGGAATTTTAGTAATGTTCAAGAAAATGCCGTTTTACATACAGATACAGGGATTGAATTAATCGTTGGCGATTATGTGACCATCGGGCATCAAGCCATGTTGCATGGTTGTACGATAGGCGATAATAGTTTAATTGGTATTAACGCTGTAGTTTTAAATCATGCTGTGATTGGTAAAAATTGTATCATAGGTGCAAATAGTTTGATTCCAGAAGGTAAAGTTATTCCTGATAATTCCTTGGTGGTGGGTTCGCCGGGTAAAGTCGTAAGAACGTTGGATGAGAATGCGGAGAACTTATTAAAAATGAGTGCTTTGCATTATGCCTCCCATTACAAGAATTTTATTGATTTAGAAGAGTTTAAATTTGAATAAATGACTAGTTTTAAAATTTGTCACTTAAATGCCAAGCACAATGTCTTGGCATTTTTATGGATTATTTTGATCTAATGGATTTTATCTGACAGGCTTTATCTCTAAGCTCTCGCGCTATTGAAATGAGTGGAGTATCATAGGCAACATTTTTAACATGGTAAGGTTGTGCATGAAATTGCTGGCATTGGAAACTGCCAATGAGCAGTGTTCCGTTTCGATTGTTGATGAAACTCAAACACTCTATTTTCAACTTGATACGCGAGCAAAAGCACAAACTCAAACCATTTTGCCGATGATTGAGCAAGGTTTTGAGCAAAATAAAATTTCCAATAAAGACTTGACTGCAATTGCATTTAGTCGTGGACCAGGCTCTTTTAGTGGTGTACGTATCAATGCAGCTGTGACTCAAGCTTTGGCATGGGCAAATGATATTCCTGTGATTCCAGTTTCAACCTTGCAAGCGCTGGCTCAAGCTGCTTATCGTCAGGCCCAATTGACTGAAGTGACCGCTGTTTTAGATGCGCGTATGCAGGAAGTCTATATGGCAAGTTTTAAGCTTGACCAAAATAACATTATGCAACTTGTAGACGAAGAAAAATTATTGGACTATCAACACGCTGCGGAATATCAAAAATATATCTTGATCGGTTCAGGTTCAGCTTTGGTGAATGTTGAGGCAATAGCGTTTCAACAAATTGCTGCTTCCGCTGATGATATTGCCACAATTGCGCGTCAAAATGCACTGCAAAAGCAATGGTTCAGTGCAGAGCAGGCCTTACCTGTATATTTACGTGATAATGCATGGAAGAAAATTCCAGAACAAGGTAAACCATAATCGTTTTTCGCTTTAATTTTTAGGATTTCACAATGGATCTTTTACTGCTACTCAAAGCAGCCATTATGGGTATTGTTGAAGGTATTACCGAATTCTTACCTATTTCAAGTACAGGGCATTTAATTCTTGCATCCGAGCTAATGAATTTCTGGACCAAAGAAAAGAGTGATTTATTTGTTGTTGCCATTCAAATGGGCGCGATCGCTGCAGTGATTTATGAGTATTGGAGCAAGCTTTGGGGCGCAGCAACTGGTTTGTTTTCAGGTGAACCGAAAGGCCGTCATCTTGGGATCAGTATTATTGCGGCCTCTATTCCAATTATGCTTGTTGGCTTGACATTTGGGGATATCGTAAAAGAGCTGCTGTTTAATGATATTTCTGTTGCGATTGGTTTGATTGTCGGTGGTTTAATCATTTGGTGGGTTGAAAAAAATCCTCCAAAAGTCAATGCAGTTGAAGTGGATAATATTTCTATTAAAGAAGCCATTTATATTGGTTTAATCCAAGTATTGGCGCTTATTCCGGGAACTTCACGCTCAGGTGCAACCATTATTGGTGGCATGATGTTGGGTGTATCCCGTAAGGCTGCGACTGAATTTTCATTTTTCCTTGGCATACCTGTAATTGTCGGCGCAGGTTTATTAGATCTTTTTAAGAATTACCATATTTATGAAACGACACAAGATTGGACTGTATTCTTTGTGGGTCTTATCGTTTCTTTTGTTTCTGCTTTAATTTTGATCCGTATTTTGGTGGCTTATGTTTCTAAGCGTGATTTCATGGTCTTTGCTTGGTATCGTATTGCTTCAGGTTTGTTGATTTTATTGTTTGCATTAACAGGTTGGAAATTATGGTAAGCGAAATTCGCTTATTTACTGAATCCACATTTTTTGAGAAAGCACAGTCCTACCAAACTGTGCTTTCTTTACGTGGTGTCATAGTAAACATTGCAACAATTGAAAACCTCAATGCACGGTTTTTAAGGCTGAACCCTGAACTTGCCTTGTGTGTCGATGAACAAGGTTTAAGCCTGTGCGCCAATGGCATGAAAATGCAACCTGACTGGAAAGCTGAAATCCCACGTTTAAAACGTGCCAGTTTAAAATCTGAAATGATTGCACGGGCATGTAGTATTTCAGAAAAACCAAACTTAATTGATGCAACTGCGGGTCTAGGACATGACGCATTATTGATGGCACATTTAGGGGCAAAAATAACCCTGATCGAACGTCATCCAATTTTATTTACTTTACTGGAAGATTCAAAAAAACAGCTAGAAAACGATCCATTTTTAGCCAAAGTTGTTGAGCGTATTGATTTGGTTTTTTCTGATTCAGCTGAATATTTACAACAATTGATAATCACGCATCAAACTGTTGATGTTGTTTATTTAGATCCGATGTTTCCGCAACGGGATCAAAATCAGCAAGCCATAAAAAAACAGGCTCAAGTCAAAAAGCAAATGCAGCTATTACACATGCTTTTACCAGAAGATGGTGAAATGGATTTAGGCGATCATCTTTTAGTCCTAGCACGGCAAATTGCGAAGCGAGTTGTGGTAAAACGTCCTAGACTGGCTGTATTTTTAAATGATCAGGCAACCGATCATCAATGGCAAGGTGATGCTTGTCGTTTTGATGCCTATTTTAACAGCAAACTTATTGAGTAATTTGGTAACTGTTTCAATAATAGTCGAATTATTGATATATAGTTAAATCAAAGATTGATAATTTTTTAGCCAAGCCTAAACTAGATAGGCTGATTGAAGCCACTGCCTTAACAGAATCTTTATGATAGATCTTAAACCCTCGATTAACTTTTGGCATGATTTGAAAAGTAACCAACGTGCAGGGATTTGGTTATTCTTAGGTTCGCGAAAGTCTTTACAAATTGTTCGTCCATCTATTCTTCAACTGATTTTTTGGGGATTGTTGGGTGCAGGTGCCAATACACTGTTTAGCTGGTTAGTTGCTGGTGATGGTGGTGTTTTTAATCGACAGGGTCTTGTCAGCTATGCATTGTGGCCTTTTATTGCCTTGATTGTGGGGATTTTTCTATCACAACGTACCAATAATCCACGCTTGATGTTGGTTCCAGCACTGTTATGGTTAGTGCTTGATACGCATATCATGTTGTTTCAATGTTTGCTTCAATATTTGGGCAACCAAGATCTACTACCTTATTTCACTTATGATGTGATCCCATTGCTATTTTTTGCTTTGTTTATTTGGCAAAGCCTTGCTGTAGTATGGGTTTTTTCAAGAGAATTACAATGGCCATGGTGGGAACGTGCCTTAATCATGTTTGCTACAATAGCCACTTTGTTCACTTGGCAGGTTTCGATCAAGGAACAGCCAATTTGGAAAGTAGAAGAAGTTCCTCCAAGTCTCAGTGAAAGTGCTTTTTATGCACAAAGTCATTTGCTCAATAAAGCATTGGAACAGGTGCAGTTTGGTGAGTTTGCTCAAACACATTGGTACTTTTTGGGTGTTGCGGGTGCTAGTTATCAAGACGTGTTTAAATTTGAAATTGATCGAATTAAAGAACAATTTGATACCCGTTTTGGAACTTTTGGACGCTCTGTTGAGTTGGTTAATAACCCACAAAGCATTAAAGACACTCCTATTGCATCTAAAACCAGTATCGACCTTGCTTTACGCCGTATTGGTCAACAGATGAATCGCGAAAGTGATGTATTGTTTCTTTATATGACTTCTCATGGCTTACCTAATCGTTTTGAACTAGAAAATGAACCGATTAATTTGGATGATGTCGATCCAAAATGGTTAAGAGAAACCCTAGACAAATCGGGTATTCGTTGGAAAGTGATTGTGATTTCAGCCTGTTATTCAGGTAGCTTTGTTTCAGCACTCCAATCACCAGATACTTTGATTATTACTGCTTCTGCAGCAGACCGTGCTTCATTTGGTTGTTCAAATGAAGCTGATTATACTTATTTTGGTCGAGCTTTCTTTGATCAGGCAATGCGTGAACAAGGCTCTCTCAAAGCCGCATTTAAAGAAGCGACTGAAACAGTTGCGAAATGGGAAAATGCACAAGGCTTTGATCCATCTGAACCGCAATGGGTGATTGGGAAAAATATGGAAATGATGTTACCGCAATTGGAACAACATTTATTTCCACAACAAGGGGCTATTACTACTGCTCAAACTCAAAATGTAAAACTGAATACACAACAAAAGCCATGATAAATAGCGGCGCTTTAAATGCGAAAGCAAAAGCGCTTTTAATTTATATTTAGGTTGATTGTATTGATGCTTTAAGACTGTAGTTCTAAACAATTTAAAGATCGAAATATGGAGCGATGCGCGAATGGAACTTTTAAGTAAAAATATCTGTTTTGATGGTGAACAAAGAATTTACCAAATTCAGTCAAATTATTTAAAAGGGGCAACGAAGTTTGCGACATATCTTCCGCCTCAAGCATTAAAAGGACAGAAATGTCCTGCATTATTCTATTTAGCAGGACTGACTTGTACGGAAGAAACCTTTATTATTAAAGCACATGCGCAACGGTTGGCATCTCAGCTTGGCTTGATCTTGATTACACCAGATACATCGCCTCGTGGTGAACAGGTTGCGCAAGGTGATTCATGGGATTTGGGACAGGGTGCCGGATTTTATATTAATGCAACTCAAGCACCTTGGGCTGAGCATTTTCAGATGGAAAGTTATATTGTAGATGAACTTTATCCATTACTGATAAAAACTTTTCCAATTCAATCTGAGGCAGTGGGAATATTTGGTCACAGCATGGGCGGGCATGGCGCATTAACACTTGCTTGGAAACATCCAAATTATTTTAAATCAGTGTCCGCATTTGCCCCGATTTGTGCGCCTACTGAATGTCCTTGGGGTGAGAAGGCTTTTTCTCATTATTTAGGATCGAATAATCGTTCAGAATGGGCAAAGCATGATGCAACCCAGTTACTGCTTTCTAAAGGTCAGTTATTTGACGAAATACTTATCGATCAAGGCTTAAAAGATCAGTTTTTTAGTCAATTGAATCCTGAGAAATACCAGAAAGCCTGTAATAAAGTAGGGCAAAAAATCACATTAAGATTTCATGAAGGCTATGATCATGGTTATTATTTCATTCAAAGCTTTATTGATGACCATTTACAGTTTCATGCTTTGCAATTGCAAAAATAGTTGGGTCACCTAACAAAAAATTAAATTTTGAGTAAAAGTAAACTATAGTTTACTTTTACTCTATTTCTTTCAGCTTAGAAAAAATATAAACTACTTTTTGAGGTTTTATTTCATATCATTTTAGATTGTCATTAAATAATTTAAATAAAGAGAAGAATATGCAAGAACAAATACCGCCTCCATTTCCAAGTCATTTGAATTTGGAAAAGGGCGCTACACCACCAGAAATACAGCAACCCATAGACCAGCAGTATCCTAAAATTCATCGTTTTAAATTTCACGGTGATGCGATGGAATATTTTGGTATATGGATTGTGAATATCCTATTGACCATCATCACCTTAAGTTTGTATGCACCTTGGGCGAAAGTGCGTCGTTTACGTTATTTTTATGGCAATACTGAATTCTTTAAAAGACGTTTTGACTTCACGGGTATTCCAACCAAGATTTTAGTTGGACGATTGATTGCATTGGGTATTTATGCAGCCTTTTCAATTTCCTCGCAGTATTCCATGATTGCAACGGTAGTTGGTCTAGTTGTGCTATATGCAGCAGTACCTTGGCTTATTCGGGCAACAATGCGCTTTACTGCAAGAAATAGTAAGTTTGGAAATAGTCGTTTTTATTTTGCGGGAACCACAAAAGAATCCTATAAAGTCTTTTTTCTTAGTATTTTAATTTATATTTTTAGTTTAGGTATATTTTCTCCTGTTGCGATCTGGTTGTATAAAAAATACTACATTGATCATTTATATGCAGGTCAGTTGGATTTTAAATTGAATGCCGATTGGTCAGCTTATATGGGTGCAGTCTACATTCCAATTTTTATGTCTTTTGGAATCATGCTTGTATTTGGCATTATCTATTTTGGTATTATCGGTTTTATTGCTGGGTATACACCAAACTTTTTTATCTTTGGTGTCTTTGCAATGTATGCTGTGGCAGGTTTGTTTATTTATCCATTGATCGCAGCACGTATTTTTATTACTACATGGAACAATACAACGGTGGGGAGTAGCCAATTTAAAACAGATTGTAATCAATGGCGTTATGCATGGATTGTGGCATCAAATTGGCTGGTTAAAATTCTAAGCATTGGTTTAATGTCTGCATGGGCGGCAATTCGTATTCACAAATATCAAGTTGATTCGATGAGTTTAATTTTGCATGATGATCCAGATCAAATGATGAATCTTGCACAGCAAGAGCAAAGTGCTTTAGCTGAAGAAATTAGTGACATCTTCGACATTGATATTTCTTTATAATGATATGAGTTGAATAATTTATGTCACGACCAATAGAAGTCATTTTCTATGATGGTGTGGTGTCTAAACCACACCATGCCCAACTTTCTGCTCAATCTGAGTTCGAAGTGCTGATTCAGTATGGTGAGCGTTTAGAGCATCAACGCCGTTATGCATATCGCGATATGGAATTAATTGGCGCACTGGGGCAATTAAATCCTGCGATTGAGCTTAAAGATGACGCTAGGATTGAGTTTCAGGGGGCTTTACCAGAATGGTTTAATTTTGGGACTAAAAATGTTCAGCATTCAATTTGGAAATTAGAACGTTCTCCAAGTTTAATTGTATTCAGTATCGTCTTTGTCGCGGTTTTTGTTTTTGCTTTAGTGAAATGGGGTGTTCCAGCAGCATCACATTATGTTGCTTTTCAGCTGCCTGAAAATAGTTTGAATAAATTAGGTGATGAAGCGGAAAAATATGTATTGAATAATTGGACTAACCCCAGTCATTTGGCACAAGGTCAAAAAGATCTAATTTCCAAGCAATATCTAAATACCATCGCTGAAGGAAAACCTGCAAAATTGGTCTTCCGTGAAGGTGGGCAATTGGGTGCCAATGCAGTGGCTTTACCCAACAATACCATTATTATCACTGATGAGTTGATTGAAATGGCGCATAGTGATCAAGAGATTTTAGGTGTATTGGCTCATGAGCAAGGGCATTTGGTTGAACGGCATAGTTTACAACAAGGCTTGACCAGTCTGGGGTTGAGTGTGTTGTATATTGCCATGACGGGTGATAGTTCAGACCTATTGACCTCGTTACCTGCCGCGATGATCGGTGCAAATTATTCACGTAAATTTGAAGCTGAGGCGGATATGTATGCGCTGAAATTGATGGATCGTAAAGGCATTGAAGTGTCTCATTTTGCGAATTTCTTACAACGCTTAAGTGATGAAACTGCACTGGAAGAAAAACCAAAGCAATCAGGTAAAACAGCAGAAGCTGATAAAAAAGCGGATCCAAATAAAAAACAACCTCAAAATGAATCTAGTGAAAAAGAAAGCTCTCTAGAGATTTTTGATGCCTTATCTTCACATCCTGCAACTGAAGAACGCGTTAAAATGGTTCGTGATTTTGAGAAAAAACAACAGGCTAAACCTTAAGCAGTATAGATAAGCGATGTTTTATCTATAGATTGTGCAAGGTGGTGGTGACTTGATCTAGGGCTTAATGAAGCCCTTTATTTTTTTTGTATTTTCTCAAAAGATTAGATTATTCGCTAAAACCCATATCATCAAGTAATAGACAGTCACTCATTCAATCAGATCAATTGCTATGACCTGATAAATGACCAAGATAAGTAAAACTGTTGCTTTTTAAAACAACCCAATAAGGTAAGTTTGTTATAATGGGAAAAATATTTCTCTTTGCCAGGTTGTTTCATGTCCAAGCCATTTCTGATTGCACCTTCAATTTTATCTGCCGATTTTGCCCGTCTGGGTGAAGATGTGGAAAAAGTATTGGCAGCTGGTGCAGATGTTGTCCACTTTGATGTCATGGATAACCACTATGTTCCAAACCTAACTTTTGGTGCGGGTATATGTAAGGCATTAAAGAAATATGGGATCAAAGCCCCGATTGATGTGCATCTTATGGTTTCACCTGTGGATCGTATGATTGGTGATTTCTTAGAAGCAGGCGCAGATATTATTACTTTTCATCCTGAAGCAACACATCATATTGACCGTTCATTACAATTGATTAAAGATGGTGGTGCTAAAGCAGGTTTGGTATTTAATCCAGCAACACCTTTGCATTATCTCGACTATGTTTTAGATAAAGTGGATCAAGTGCTTTTAATGAGTGTAAACCCTGGCTTTGGCGGCCAAAAATTTATTCCAACGACTTTGGATAAATTACGCGAAGCGCGTAAAATTATTGATGCTTCAGGTCGTGACATTCGGTTAGAAATTGATGGCGGTGTTGGCCCAGCAAATATCCGTGAAATTGCTGAAGCAGGAGCTGATATGTTTGTTGCTGGTTCGGCGATTTTTAGTAAACCTGATTATCAAGTTGTGATTAACGAAATGCGTGCTGAATTAGCAAAAGTTGGACAAGTTTCGGCTTAAACTTTTCCACAAGTGTATTGTGTGAATTGTGGATAACTCTGATGATAACTATATGGATAACCATGTTGATAAGCATATGGATAAGCTGGGTATAGATTAATCAAAGGGTGATCAATCGTTTATCATGTATGCAATTTCTGTTTAAAAAGAGCCCAAATGGGCTCTTTTGTTATAAAAATTATCTGCTCTTCATCAATTTGATTATTCATTTTTTATTCAAAGTAGAATTGATGCTAAATTATTCAGTGATATTGGCAATCTTTCCACATGATATTTGCCAAAATCGTTATTATTGGCTATGCTCTTAGCTTCATTATGGATTAAAACATAGGTTTTAGTTTTGTTTAGACAACTGCACGAACAGCTTTGGTTTGTTTGTCTTATGGTTTTTGCCATAGGTTGGAGCAGTGTGTCTATTGCATCTGTAAATATGATGCAACATGCGCAAATGATGAATGCATCACTTTTAGATGAACATCAATCGATGATGAAAAACAGTACTGTAAAAGAAATGAAACAACACTGTTTAGACATACAACAAAAACAAAATGATCAAAAATTGCGTCTCAATCATGAGCAGCAGGTGCAAAATTTAAAAGATTGCCATAATCTACAGGTTCAATCTCAAGATACGCAGCAGAGCAAATGCCTAGACTGTGCTGCATTATCATGCCAATCTTCAGTGGTTTGGTTCAATCCTGATATTCCCAAATTGATTGCACCCGATCATCTGCACAACACTCAAGCCTATCAAATCAATTACCAAGCTCAGCACCTCGCAGGGCATTGGCAAGAAATCCTACGTCCTCCAAAAGCTTAATCTGATTTTAGACACTTTTTTATTCAAAATTGCTTGTTAAAATTTAGGTTAAGTTATGTTTATTCAGTTATCTCAAAAGCGATTAGCTCAAAGCTTGGTTGCGACATTGTGCTTGGTCTCCTCAACTTGGGGAATTGCCGCAATCAAAGAATATCAACTCAGCATTGATGAAGGAATCGTCAATGTAACAGGTAAACCGGTAAAACGAATTACTGTAAATGGCCAGTTTCCCGCACCACTTTTAGAATTTGAAGAAGGTGATGAAGCGGTGATTCGTGTTAAAAATAATTTAAAGAATCAGGATTCATCGATCCACTGGCATGGCCTATTATTGCCCGGCATTATGGATGGTGTACCTGGCTTTAATGGTTATAACGGGATCAAACCCAACGAAGAATTTGTCTATAAGTTCAAAGTTCGTCAGAGTGGAACCTATTGGTATCATGCCCATTCAAAAGGCCAAGAACAGGATGGTTTATATGGTTCTTTAGTGATTTATCCAAAGAATAAAAAACCGCTGGCAGCGCATGAACGCACAGATCGTGATTATGTGGTGATGTTGTCGGATTTTCATGAGCAAACCAGTGACCAGATCCAAAAAAACCTAAAAATTTCCGCAGAATATTATCAAAATCGACGTGAAACCTTAGGGGATGTTTGGAAACAGTTACAACGTGATGGTTTAAAAGCAACATGGTCTGATCGCAAAATGTGGAATCAGATGCGTATGTTAAAAACAGATATGTCTGATGTGACGGGTTACACCTTTCTTGTAAACGGGAAAACGCCTGAACAAAATTGGACAGGTCAGTTTAAGCCAAATGAAAAAGTTCGACTCCGCTTTGTGAATGCATCGGCAATGTCGTTCTTTGATGTACGCATCCCTCAGCTAAAAATGACAGTGGTCAGTGCCGATGGTCAACCAGTAAAACCTGTGAGTGTGGATGAGTTTCGTATTGGTACAGCAGAAACCTATGATGTGATTGTTGAACCTAAAATCAGTCATTATCAGATCGAAGCAGAGTCTATTGACCGTTCAGGATTTGCGATTGGAACACTCCACAATGAATTAACAGCAAAAAGTGCTGCTATTCATATGCCTGCTGCTCGTCCACGTGCTCTGCTAACTATGGATGATATGGGAGGTCATGGTGGCGGAGGGATGGATCACTCCAAGATGAGTATGGGTGATATGTCAGGCATGGATCATTCAAAAATGAATGGGAATGATATGCAGGGTATGGACCATTCAAAAATGAGTGCTGACGATATGCAAGGCATGGACCATTCAAAAATGAATACTGATGCTATGCAAGGCATGGATCACTCGAAAATGAGTGCGAATGATATGCAGGGCATGGACCATTCAAAAATGAGTGCTGATGCTATGCAAGGTATGGACCATTCAGAAATGAATGCCAATGATACGCAAGCTATGGATCATTCACAGCATAGCAATTCATCGGCAGCTCAAAAAAATGACCAAGCGGTTTATGGTTGGGCAAATGCATCGACGCCGCAAGGAGATAAAGCACTGCAATACAGTGATTTAAAATCACTAACCCCTCAACCTGATACTCGTGATGCCACCAGTGAATTGGTGATTCGCTTAGGCGGAACCATGGAGCGTTATGTTTGGACGATCAATGGTAAAAAATTCAGTGATGCTGAACCACTCAAAGTGAAATATGGCGAACGTATCCGAATTAAATTTATCAATGACAGTATGATGGCGCATCCAATGCATTTACACGGCATGTTTATGCAACTGGAAAATGGTCAGCCTGCTGTGGATATGCCCAATAAACACACCATTGTTGTACCACCTGCAAAAACAGTTACAGCATTATTAACCGCTGATGAATTGGGTGAATGGGCAATCCATTGTCATTTGCTCTACCACATGAGTGCAGGGATGATGAATAAATTGATTGTTGCCAATGTGAGTGATGGCAAAGTGTCCACCCAGCCAGTTCAAACAACAAATACCACTCAAAAGGCTGAAGTGAAAGGGGACGAACATGCAAATCATTAATCTTTTTTCTAAATCAGCTCTGGCAAGTTCATTACTTATGCTGAGTGGTTTGGCTTTGGCCCATGAAGGGCATCAGATGCAAAGTGATGAGAGTATTGCGACTGAATCAACTGTAGTGACTGATTATTCAAGCATGGATCATTCAAAAATGAATCAGTTGGATAAGCAAAGCAATGTTGTAGATCATACACAGCATCAAGCGATTACAACCACTAAGGGGGAGGAAAGCGTAGCTTCGCATAGTACCCATGATCATGGTAAAGAACATGGTGCGCAGGTTTATCAGCGAGTGACTATTGATAATGCTTGGATGCTGGATGAAGATGGAAAAGGTACTTTAGATTCATCTTTAGAGTTACGCATAGGTACTGATGAAAATAAGTTATTCATTAAAGGGAGCTCCAGTAAGGCTGAATCAGACAAAATAGAATATGATCTAAGTACCCTCTATAGCCGTAACATTGCTGATTTTTGGGATGTACAGGCGGGTGTGCGTTACAGTGATAATCCTGAGCGAACCACTGATCAGGAACGTGTAGATGCGGCTTTGGGTTTACACGGCTTGGCGCAGTACTTTTTTGAAACAGATGCTTATCTGTATTTCGGACAGGACAGTCGGGTTGCATTTAGCCTAGAAACTGAACGTGATTTATTATTGACACAAAAGCTGATTTTAAAGCCTTATTTAGATTTAAATGTGGTATTTAGCGATGATTCACGCTATGCCCAAAAAACAGGCCTAAACAGTATTAAAACAGGTTTAGAAACCCGTTATGAAATTACAAAAAAGGTGATGCCTTATGTGAGTGTGGCCTATACATATTCTAAAGGTAAAAAAGAGACAGCATGGCAAACTGCAACTAAGTCCGAATCAGGTTGGTTATATGGTGCAGGTCTGCGTTTTAGATTCTAAGCTTTAGTTTTTCGTATAAAGCAAAAGGTCACTTCTTTAGGAGTGACCTTTTACGTTTCTGCAATGCCAGCGACACATTCAAGCTGATTATTTACAAACTTAAATTCCATTCCATGCTCTGTATCTAAATCATAGTGAATAGAGAGGGTTAAGCTATCGGGCGCGCTCACACGCAAATTTAACATGGTCTGAATATAAGGATTATGGGATTCCACATCCTGAATATTCAATGCAGCCTCACCGGATTTTTCTGGATTTTCATAATAATGTGCATAAAGCTTTTGATAGCGTTCAAAAGCATGTTGCTGAATGGTCTGAATATGTTGTTCAATACTGTTGATAAATAATTGGTAGGTTTTTGCAAAAGCGTTGAGTTGATCAAGATTGGGTGCTTCTTCGATCTCTTCGCCATCTTCATCAAACTCTTCCCCTAAGAAAATCTCCCGATCAGCATTTTGATTAAAAAAACAATGTGAAAAAAATGTTTCTGAACTAAACCCAGCCCAGCTCGGGTGGATATCACCCCAATAATCATGTTTCATGGTTTTGATTCCTGATTTTTATATTTAGCATGCTTGATCATAAAGTAAGCCTCACGAAAAAAAATTATTCGAAATGTAAAAAAGGTCAAATTTTGTAAATTTTAATAAACTCCTCAACATGAGTTGATATAATTAGCGTTCTTCAGGAGGAACGACCTCCCTCAATTTGAGAAAAATCGTCAGGACGGCCTGATTCTAATTTAAATTTGGAGCTGGTCATGGCTTGGGTTTTTCTTATTTTCGCAGGTATCTTTGAAATCGTTTGGGCATATAGCATGAAATTGTCCGAAGGTTTTACAAAGCTTACACCAAGTATTGTCACCTTATTTTTCATGATTTTAAGCTTTGGTCTATTGGCATATGCGATGCGTACTTTGCCATTGGGAACTGCTTATACCATTTGGACTGGGATTGGAGCGATAGGCTCATTCTTGGTTGGTATTTTTATTTTAGGCGAACCTGCAACAGCAATGCGTATGTTCGCTGCTGTACTGATTGTTTCTGGCTTAGTTTTAATGAAACTTTCTTCGTCTTAATTTATTTAAATATTTAAGTGCTATTTCTGTAGGAGGTAGCACTTTTTTTATGTGTAGTTCATGGTGTAATCAATATTGGAAACACTCAATAGAAAATGGTGAATGTATAATGGCATGGGTTTTATTGGCAGTTGCTGGTTTGTTTGAAGTGGTTTGGGCATATTTTATGAAGGTGTCTGATGGGTTTACTAAATTGACACCTAGTATTTTGACCATCATCTTTATGATCGCAAGTTTTGCTTTACTTTCTTATGCAATGAAAACATTACCACTTGGTACCGCTTATACGGTGTGGACAGGGATTGGTGCGATTGGTTCATTTGCCGTCGGAATTTTCTTTTTAGGTGAACCAGCCTCAGCGATGCGGATGTTGGCTGCTGTATTGATTATTTCAGGTCTTATTTTGATGAAATTATCTTCAAGCTAAGTTAAGCTGTTGCTGAGTTGGAAAGGGAATAAGGACATGCAACTTGCATTTATGGAAATGAGTTCCCCAGTCGGGATATTAAAATTAGTCGCCCATGATCATGCCTTGGTTGCAGTACTTTGGGAAAATGAAAATCCTAAACGGGTTCGTCTGGCTGAATTAATTAAAAACAATACGCATCCAGTTTTGTTGGAGACGGCGAAACAATTGAATGAATATTTTCAAGGAAAAAGAACCCAGTTTGATTTACCGCTAGATTTTGCGGGGACTGAGTTTCAGCAAAAAGTTTGGCAAGCTTTATTGACGATTCCATTTGGTGAAACGCGTAGCTATAAAGAGATCGCAGAACAGATTGGAAATGTCAAAGCGGTTCGGGCAGTGGGTGCAGCGAATGGTAAAAATCCCATCTCTATTATTGCACCATGTCATCGTGTGGTCGGGGCAGATGGTAAATTAGTGGGTTTTGCGGGTGGGTTGGATAATAAGGATATTCTTTTAAAAATTGAACAAGTGCCATAGACTCAACTCTATTTATTATTAAATTACAATTTAAAATGCTTGCTCAAATTTTTACATCATTCTTATCAAATCTAGGTTGGATCGTTTTACTTTTCGTTGCGATTACGCTAGTTAAATTATTTAAGCCCTTTTTAAAAGGGAAAATAGGTGAATTTGCTGTCAGTACCCATGTAAAAGTCTATTTAGATAAAGAAAATTATATTTTATTAAATGATTGTACTCTGCCTGATGCGCAAAATCAGACCACCCAAATAGATCATATTTTATTAAGTCTTTATGGTGTTTTTGTCATTGAAACAAAGAATTATAAAGGTTGGATATTTGGTGTCGAGCGTCAAAAGATTTATAAAAAGAGCTATAAGTTCCAAAACCCATTACATCAAAATTATAAGCATCAAAAAGTTTTAGAAAGTGTGCTCACAGATATTGTTGATTCCACTCAGATCCATTCAATCGTGGTTTTTATGTCTGATTGCGAATTTAAAACCAAAATGCCAAACAATGTCTTTCGTGGTGCAGGTTGGACAGATTATGTAAAACAATTTAAGCAAATCAACATTCCTCCAATGAAATTAAAACGTATTCAGTATCGTCTAGAGAAAGAAATTTTAGAAAAGTCGTGGAAAACCAATCGCCAACATATACAAAGTCTTAAAGATAAATATACTGAGAAATGAACATATTACGCATAATCAACATTCTACAGATTAAATTATATTTTTTTGTATGATTGGATGCTTATATTATATCTATAGCATTAAGTTCAGTAGAGGATGAAGCGAAAATTCATTCATCCTCCACTTTAGATTTTAACCATTTCCATTGCCCATTTTTAAATTGATACGTGTCGACCCACCATCTTGCGCCACCTCGACATGAGCTGGTCATTTGTTTCTTGTGGGTAATCAGTTTGAGATCCGTCAATCCAGAACACTGTGCATGACTAAAATCAATTTTTCCTTGGTTCAACACTTGATAGTCTTTACTTTTAGGTTGATAGAGAAAAATATCAAAAATTGAATAAACCCCCATTCCCATATCAGGTGTAGACACAGCAATATCGGTAAATCCATCAAAATTGTAGTCTTGAAAATGAATTTGTCTTTTACGTTCAAATGGTAATTCTGCAAGATCAAATGCTTGCTGTTTAGCCGGTGTTTGAATGATGAGTTGACCTGATTCGTCATCGCCATCTTTAAAAATAAAATGGGTTTTTTGCCCATTCACTACATCGTTAATATTGCGACTTACAGTTTGTTGTTGAGGTTGGGCAAATGCGAATGGGGTTAAAAGTAAACTTGATAGTATTATTGTCGTGAGTGTTTTATGCATTGTTATTCTCGTTGTCATTCCCATTGTTTTAGGGGATTTCCAAGTTTCAGCTGTTTATTGAAACTTGGATGCTATTTTCAAAAATGCAGAGTAATATTCAACATTTAAAAGCGCTTTGGAATTTTTTGGCCACCTTCAATCGGCGTTTCGGCATTTTTTAATACACCAAATAACCATGTTTCAGCATGTTGTACCGCGATTTTAAGCGGATCTCCTAGTGCTAAACGTCCTGCAATAAAGCTTGCCAATGAACAACCTGAACCATGGTATTCACCTTCTAAACGGGGACATTTAGATTCAGCGATCATTTCACCGTTCACATATAAGGCATTACGAATATAGTTTGGGGTATCTTCATGACCACCTTTTACCAGAACAGCTTGTGCGCCCATTTCAAACAGCTTGGCTGTGGCTTTTTCTATGTCCTGTTCTGCTGTTAATGCACGTAATTCCACCGTATTTGGGGTAATGATTGTTGCCAGAGGAATCAGTTCGATAAAGGCTTTAACCAAGGTCTCTTGATTACCCAGTGAACCACCACTATTTGCCACTAAAACAGGATCAAGTACATATAGATAATCTGGATGTTCACGTAAAAACTCAGCCAGTGCAGCAATATTATCTGTCGTCCCCAACATCCCCGATTTGATGGCTTTAATGGGTAAATCACCAACAACTGCATTGGCCTGAGCAAGCAGTAGTTCTTTGGAGCTGGCTTTAAAACCAAAAACTTGTTGAGAGTTTTGAATGGTTAATGCTGTACAAGCAATTGCCGCATGTGCGCCACTTTGACCAATCGCTTCAATATCAGCCTGTATACCAGCACCACCAGAAGGGTCTAGACCTGAAAAACAAAGTACAGTAGGGCGCACGATGATGTCCTTAATTCACAAATTTACGTTAGTATAGGCAAGTTTGCGAGAACACTCGATAGTAATTTGATAATTGTTTCAAACACAGATTTAAAGGATTGGATGGTGATAAAGAATATTTTAATTGATCTCGATGGCACATTAACCGACCCAAAAGTAGGCATTACGACATCTGCACGTTATGGACTTGCAAAGGTTGGGCATCCGATTCCTGACAGTGAAAATATCGACTGGATTATTGGTCCACCGTTAAAGGCATCATTGGCAAAGCTACTCAAAGTTGAAGCAAATGATATTTTAGCTGAGCAAGCTTTATTAGGTTATCGTGAACGTTTTGCTGTAACTGGCCTATTTGAAAACCATGTTTTTGATGATGTAGTACAAACCTTGGAAGCCTTAAAAAGTAAGGGCTATCGACTGTTTTTAGCCACTGCAAAACCTGAAGTCTATGCACGGCAAATCTTAGATCATTTTGATTTATTAAAATATTTTGATTATCCCTATGGCAGTGAGTTAAATGGCGAGCGCACCAATAAAGGTGAGTTAATCACTTATATCCTTGAAAAAGAAAAGTTAAATCCAAAAGAGTGTTTGATGGTGGGAGACCGGGAACATGATATTTTTGGTGCACGTAAAAATGGCATTGAAACCATTGCGGTAGAATATGGATATGGTTCAAAACAAGAGTTGGACGAAGCAGTGCCGAAAGCAAGAATTGCAAAGTTTTCTGAATTGTTAAATCTGGTTTAAATCTAGGTTATTGGAGTAATTCGAATCAAATTAATCATCCCCAACACATCGATAAGATATTCTCGGTTGGGGGATTTTACTTGTAATCACATAGTGAGTAGCAATCACACATTTAAACAGGGACTGAATCCCCCGATAATCTTTTAATGTCATTCACTCAATTGGGTAGAGATACCGCATGATGGGGAAGCGTTAAACTCTTAAGTCCATCACCGCTCAATTTAAGATCTACTTGCAGTAAAATTTGGATCTAATGTGGAGAGATATTCAAATCTGCAATGCACCACGTCAATCCATCTAAAAATAAAAAATGATGGATTAGCGAACGTCCAAATACAATGATTCCTTAATTTCTTCCATCACAATATAGCTGTGTGAAGAAGCAGAGGAGGGAAGTTTTTTTAGTAAATCACCCAGTAAGCGTCGGTAAGCACTCATTTCTTTTAATCGGGCTTTGACTAAATAATCAAAATCTCCCGAAATAAGATGGCACTCTTGTACTTCTGGTATTTCCATTAAGTCCTTGGCCACTTGTTCAAACACGTCACCAGACTTTGCTGATAAGCTAATTTCTAGAAAAACCAATAAGTTGCGATCAAGATGTTTTGGATTTAGTCGTGCATGATAGCCCATAATGATGCCATCTCGCTCCAAACGTTTGACGCGTTCAGAACAAGGTGTGGTCGATAAACTGACCCGTGAAGCCAACTCGCTGATGGCAATTCGACCCTCATTTTGAAGAATATCTAAAATCATTCGATCTATACGGTCTAATTTACGCATCAATTATTCCCTTTTTTTTAATCATT
>Ga0256893_1000104_pt1 | contig 33616 bp, 31 predicted proteins | sample MC6MC0666MT_FD_190201 | JGI IMG/M metagenome (GOLD analysis project Ga0256893, IMG submission 190201) | Metatranscriptome of enriched soil aggregate microbial communities from Iowa State University, Ames, United States - MC6-MC0666-MT... | ecosystem: Environmental > Terrestrial > Soil >... | reverse complement strand
GCAAATATCGGCGCTTTTTGGGAAATTTTGTTTCTAAAATTTTACAACTTCAATTTTTACATGAGCTTAAACGTGTTGTACTAGCTTTAACCATGCCTGTTCAATCGAGTTTTGAATACCTTTTCCATCTAAACCACAGTCTTGAAGCATTTCAGAGTGGCTTGCTTGTGCAAGAAATTCATCAGGTAAACCTAAGTTTAAAATTGGCTTCAGAATTTGTGCCTGTGCCAAGAACTCATTTACGGCACTACCCGCACCTGCCATCACCGCATGTTCTTCAACAGTAACAAATAAGTGCGTTTTATCTGCCAAATCACGAATAATTTGTTCATCCAGTGGTTTCACAAAACGCATATTGATCACACGAATTGCGATATCCAATGTTGGTGCGAGTTGTTTTGCTGATTCAAGCGCAGGTTGAACACGACTGCCAAAAGCCAAAATCGTGATACCGTCTTCGTGTTCAGTATTGAGTTCTAACAATATTTCAGCTTTACCAATTTCCAGCTCAATCAACTGTTGTTGAATTTCTACACCTAAACCATTACCGCGAGGATAACGTACTGCAGTTGGCCCTTTGTATAGATATGCTGTATGCAACATTTGGCGACATTCGTTTTCGTCTTTTGGCGCCATGATCACCATATTGGGAACAGTACGCATATAAGCATAGTCATAAGCACCAGCATGCGTAGGACCATCTTCACCGACTAAGCCTGCACGATCAATACCAAAGGTCACATCAAGATTTTGTAAAGCAACATCATGAATCAGCTGGTCATAACCGCGTTGCAAGAAGGTTGAATAAATCGCCACAACTGGCTTTAGTCCTTCACAAGCCATACCGGCGGCTAATGTCACAGCATGCTGTTCTGCAATAGCAACATCGAAGTAGCGCTCTGGAAATTGCTTAGCAAACTGTACCATGCCTGAGCCTTCACACATAGCAGGGGTAATCGCGAGTAATTTGTCATCTTGTGCAGCTTCATCGCAAAGCCATTGCCCAAATACATCTGAATATTTTGGTGCTAAATTTTTAGTAGCTGAAGCATTAATTTTGCCAATCGCATGATATTTAATTTGATCCGCTTCAGCAGGCGCAAAACCCTTACCTTTCACAGTATAGACATGGATCAGGCGTGGCCCTTTACGTTTTTTAAGCGCATTAAAGACTTGGACCAGTTGCTCAACATTATGGCCATCAAATGGGCCAAAATAATCAAAACCAATCGCTTTAAATAGATTATCCGCGGCATCAGTCGCAGATTGATGTAAGCGAGAGTTGTAGTTCCATTCAGGACAATCCTGTACAAAAGCTTGCCCTTCTTCATCAATATTGATGAATTGCCCTTGTTCCCAAATTGCAGCCAAATGCTTAGCAAAACCACCAGTGCTACATGAAATCGACATATCATTGTCGTTGAGTACCACCAACAAATCAGCATTATGTGCCACTGCATCATTCATGGCTTCAAATGCCATTCCAGCAGTCATCGCACCATCACCAACGATGGCAACAACTTCACAAGGATCTTTTTGATAACGACGTGCCAAGGCCATGCCCAAGCCAGCAGAAATTGCAGTCGATGAATGTCCTACACCAAAAGTATCGAATTCGGATTCATCACGTGCTGGAAAAGCTGCCAATCCATCTTTAGAACGGATGGTCATCAATTGCTCACGGCGTCCTGTAAGAACTTTATGTGGATACGCCTGATGGCCTACATCCCAAACTAAACGATCTCTTGGGGTTTCAAAACAATAGTGTAAGGCGACTGTTAACTCTATAACGCCAAGGTTTGCACCAAAATGCCCGCCACTTTGTCCAGCAGCATACAAAATAAATTGACGCAATTCGTCTGCGACCTGCGGCAATTGGCTTTGCTCAAACTGACGTAATTGTTGAGGATGATTAATTTCATTCAACAAAGGCGTAACAGGACGATGACTAGGTATTTCGGTATACAACATATGTGGCAAAGCCTTCTAAAGCCTGGCAAATCTAGCTAGGTAAACGGGTTAGCATGATTGTGAGAACAAATCATATCACATTCGATCAGCCACATTTATAATGATGCGTCATTGGAACTTCCAAGTCAGCTAGTGTGCTATTGGTGTCAATTATCATGAATAATCTATCTATATATCAACTATTATCGTGTGCTTTATACAAAAAAGAAATTTTTATAGCAATGTTATCTATAAAAACATGCTTTACAAACCTACCAATGTCCAAGCATTACGCTATACTTTAGCCAATTTCTAAACAAATAGATGGAAGATTCTGTGTCAATAGAGTTTGTTGCCACTTCAAAATTACCCACTGCTTATGGTGATTTTAAAATTTCTGTATTTCAAGATCCACAAACAGGTGAAGAGCATGTTGCTCTTTCTAAGGGTTTAGAAATCGCGCCTACAAACCCCGTTTTAGTTCGTATTCATTCAGAATGTTTAACTGGCGATGCCTTTGGCTCATTAAAATGTGACTGTGGTCCTCAATTGCACAACACCATGAAAATGATGAATGAAGCAGGTCAGGGTGTGATTTTATATTTGCGCCAAGAAGGTCGTGGTATTGGTTTGACCAATAAAATCCGTGCTTATGCGCTGCAAGATCAAGGGCACGATACTGTTGATGCAAATTTATTGTTAAACCTACCTGCTGATGCACGTAAATATGATATGTGTAGCATCATGCTTGATCATTTACAGGTCAAACAAGTTAAACTCATTACCAACAATCCATTAAAATTAAAAGCTTTAACAGATTTAGGTATTGATGTATTAGATCGTGTACCGTTGACAGTGGGCTTAAATAAGTTCAATGAAGATTATTTAAAAACCAAACATGACCGTATGTCTCATATGTATGAGAAAGATGATTTTTAAATAATCACTAAGTTAAATAATAGGAGACTGAACTAATGAAATTAAGCTCAATCTTATTTGCAATCATTCTCCTTTTATTCAACGCATATGATTCAAAAGCCTAATCTGCAATCATTCAATAATTAAAACAGCTCCAACAACAAGGTCACTTTTTGCCCGACATTTTTTATATTCTGAGATCCAAAATCCTTAATTAAAGCAAAAACTCGATTAGCTATGAAAAATTTTTAGATATTATTGGCCTAGAAAGCTCAGATATTATTTTAAATACTTGGGTATATGTTGAAGTCATTAATAAGTTAATTGAACAAAAGAATCAGTAAAACCATAACATCTCTAATAATTCACTAATTTTTATAAATAAAACATCAAGAAAGATTTTGCTCTCTCGGATGGCGACAGGGATGTCACCGTTGGGCAAGGATGACAGGAGTCCCCTTTGCCCAACTAAGGATTTTTGTTTCTTTCATCCCTGAAAAGAAAGGAATCATCTACACTTCTTCATCTAAATGTTTAAATACAATATTTTGTAAAATAGAATCATATCGTCATCGAGAAAATTTGCGTTTCAGGTTTTCTACGTTTTAAATGCAAATCAAACGCCATACAGATATTACGGACAAAAGGTTTCCCTTGCTCCGTGATCACAATCCGATCCACTTCAATATTCAATAAACCATCGTGCTGCATTTCAACAAGCTGTTGAATCACATCACCACGTTCGGCAAAATCCATCATGTGATCTGACCAAGAGGTTTGAAAGGTACACATCAAATTCAAAATATGTTGACGAATCTTTAAATCTTCTACACTTAACACATGCCCTTTCACCACAGGAATTTCATCATTTTCAAGACAACTGTAATAAGCTTCTAAATTTTTTTCATTCTGTGCAAAGCTATACCAACTATCACCAATTGAAGATAGACCCAATCCGATCATGACTTGTGTTTTTGATGAGGTATAGCCCATAAAATTACGATGCAAAGTACCTGCATGAAATGCTTGATACATCTCATCCCGATCTAAAGCAAAATGATCCATCCCAATCTCATGATAACCATGGGCTAAAAGTTGCTTTTTCCCTTCTTCATACAGGGTTCGCTTCATTCCATCTTTGGGCACATCATGATCTTTAAACCCACGCTGTCCATTGCCCTTAATCCAAGGCACATGGGCATAACTATAAAAAGCCAAGCGATCTGGCATTAAAGTATTAGTCAAATCAATGGTATGCAATACATCTGCTAATTTTTGAAATGGCAAACCAAAAACCAGATCATGTGAAATGGATGTATAGCCAATGTCACGTGCCCATTGCGTGACTCTTTCTACATTTTCAAAGGGCTGGACACGATGAATGGCTTTCTGAACATTCTCATTATAGTCTTGCACACCATAGCTGACACGGCGAAAACCAAGCTCATATAAGGCCTGTAACTGTTCTCGTGTGGTATTATTGGGATGCCCTTCAAAACTAAATTCATAACGATCCGCAATATTGGCTTTGGCTAAAATACCCTGAATTAATTGTTGTAAATGCTCAACTGAAAAAAATGTTGGTGTCCCACCCCCCAAATGGATTTCTTTAATGATGGGTCTGTCTTCTAGCAACTGACAATATAAATCCCATTCTTTTAAAACTGCTTGAATATAGGGTAGTTCAACATCATGCCGTTTAGTGACTTTTTTATGGCATCCGCAAAAAGTACATAGACTTTCACAGAACGGTAAATGAATATAAAGACTGATGCCTTCAGCGAGATTAGACTCATCAAAAGAGCGCTTTAGCGTTTGTTTCCATTGTTGCAGCGAAAATGAAGCCTCATCCCAATATGGAACCGTTGGATAACTAGTATAACGGGGTCCAGCAACATTGTATTTTTGAATCAAGGAACAACTCATATTCACTGCTCGATACGCAATTAACATTCAAAATGAAATAAACCCAAAATTGAATTTATCCTCAATACATTGTGCTGAGCTTAAGGATAGATTTCAACCTAGCGAATTGCTCGGGATTGCGAAGCTTATGCCAACGATAACCAAAGATTTTCACTCACGTTCAATTAATTCACGGCACGTTCAAAAAATGTCTTCATGATGACTTCGTTTTGTTTTTTTTGAATTTTTATGTTTTGATGTAGAAAATTTTTCAATTCTCCTTTGAGGATGATCATGCAAAACCCGACTTCTGCAGATATTCAACGTGTTCGTGATTTCCTGACAGATTTACAAGCTCGAATCTGCTCTGCCCTAGAGCAACAAGAAAAATTAGGCCATGGCACTGCAACATTTGAAATTGATGACTGGCAACGCCCTGAAGGGGGCGGTGGCCGTTCATGTGTTTTACAAAATGGTACTGTGATCGAAAAAGGCGGGGTGATGTTTTCTCACATCAACATTTCCAAACTACCAGCTTCAGCAACAGAACGCCATCCAGCAATTGCTGGAGCCAAAGCACAAGCCTTGGGTGTTTCTTTGGTCATTCATCCAACAAACCCCAATGTTCCAACATCTCACGCCAATGTACGGCTATTTGTTGCAGAACCTGAAGGACAGGCACCAATTTGGTGGTTTGGTGGTGGTTTTGACCTCACGCCTTTTTACCCGAATGATGAAGATGTTTTATCTTGGCACCAAACAGCATTTGATCTATGTGCACCGTTTGGTAAAGAAATTTATATGGAACATAAGCAATGGTGCGATGATTATTTCTATTTAAAACATCGTGATGAACAACGGGGTATTGGTGGATTGTTTTTTGATGATTTAAACCAATGGGATTTTGAAAAATGCTTTGAATATATACAAGCGGTCGCTCATGGTTATTTAAATGCTATTTTGCCTATTTTCCAAAGAAATCAGGATAAACCATTTACACAAGCCCAACGAGACTTCCAACTGTATCGTCGTGGTCGCTACGTTGAATATAATTTGGTTTATGATCGTGGAACTTTATTTGGCTTACAAACTGGTGGGCGAATTGAATCTATTCTGGTCAGCATGCCACCACTTGCTGCATGGTCTTATCGCCCAGAATGGGATGAAAATAGCCCAGAAAAACGCCTCACTGATCATTATTTAAAGCCTAAAGACTGGTTGTCCATATTAAAGTAATCATCAGCAATTTAAGCTTCATCGTTAAAAAGCTATCTTTCATTTAAGATAGCTTTTTAACTTAAACCGTTGAATACTTCTGAGAAAATAAGTCTTGAAAGATTTACTCACAATTAAAATGAGAATAATTCACGATTAGGACACTTTTTTAATTTAATATATGTTCGAACTTGGCTAAGATACCAACCTTAAAATTTCCTTAATTTTTTTGAAAAAAGTCTTAGCATTAAAGATTATTATAGCGGTAGAAACCAGAGGTAGGTATGAGGAATTTATTAGAAAATCACAAGGTTACACTTTCATTCAGTATTTTATTTTTATTAGCATGCTCTATTTCAACCACTATTATCTCTAACAACCATCTCTCTGACAGCATCTCGATTACCTCTAGTGTTGTATTATCTGCTGGATTTCTTGTTGTTTTTGCTATGATTTTTCTTGACTTCTTAGAGTCAGTTTGCAACCCATAAGCATCTTTTTTAAAGCACAACATTTCCCAAAAAACCTTCCTCTTAAAAACCAGCTTTAGCGCGATTAAAAAAGAGCTCTAAATCATCAATTTATTCAAATTTTAGCATAAGCTAAACTGCATATAGTTTGGTTGTATCATCCATTTTCAAGTATATTGTCGAGATTCTCTAAAAATCAACACAATCAATACTTGGACATTTGGCATGAGTAAACTATTCGCAGTCATTGGAAATCCGATTGAACACTCTCGTTCACCTGAACTACACCATGCCTTTGCAGAAAAGACTGGTATTGATCTCAACTATGTAAAACGTCTTGCCCCACTCGATGGCTTTACTGCAAGTGTCAATGAATTTTTTGCACACAATGGCATAGGTATGAATGTTACTGTGCCATTTAAAGAACAAGCTTTTGCCTTATGCCAACAACTGACAGAACGTGCAAAAATCGCTAAGGCAGTCAATACGCTTTGGATGGAAAACGGCATTTTGCATGGTGACAATACAGATGGACAAGGTTTAGTCGATGCGATTAAAGCATTGGACTGGACTTTAGAAAACACAGATATTTTGATTATTGGTGCAGGCGGTGCAACTCGCGGTGTGGTTTACCCTTTGGTAAAAGCGGGGGCTAAAATGATTGTGATTGCCAACCGTACCCGTTCACGTGCGGAACAATTGGTGGCAGATTTACAAAGCGCTGTTCCTGAAGCAGAACTTTCCGCTTGTAGCCTAGATGAATTAGATGGGCAATTTGATCTTGTTATCAATGCGACTTCGGCAAGCTTAACGGGTGATGCACTGATTCTTCCTGAAACCTTAACCTTTCACCATGCTTATGAAATGGCATATGGCAAACCTTCAAGTTTTATCGATCAAGCCAAAGCGCGCCAGATTCCAAGCTCAGAAGGCTTCGGTATGTTGGTTGGACAAGCCATCGAAGCATTTTATATTTGGAATGGGGTTCGTCCAAATTTAAAAGATTTTCTTTAATCATGGATGTATCTTTGTTTTAAAAAATCAATAAAAAAGAACCTCAATTGAGGTTCTTTTTAACCAAACCAAGATCAATTACTTTAACTTGGCATCACTCAAGATCTGATAGGTTTGCTTAAATAAATCATAATCAATAAATTCAGTCGCGTCTTGATCCAAGCCAGCCACTACCTGATCGCTAAATTTATTACGTTTAAATGCAGTATAAGACTTGGCTAAAATCTTCGCTGTTTTGATAAAGTCAGCACGTTGCCCTTTTTCAATCTCATTTTCTGCTTCAAACTTCTGCATATAATATTGCGCAAAAACAGCTTCAGTGGTTTTGTATTTCTTAACTAAATTCTGAATTTCTAAAACACTTTGCTTATCTTTCCAGACTTTAGCCACGATCTCATCAACAGCATTTCCAAGTCCATCATCATATTGGTGGTCATCTTCCAAATGATGTTTTTTCTGTAAAGCTTGGATCTGCTTTAAAGTCTGGCCTTTTGGATTGTAAATCTCTTCATCAGAATAAGAATAAGCGTAGACTGCCGCAATTTCCTGTAAATCTTGAGCAGAGTATTGTTTGATTAGCTCAGGTTTTTCTGCAGTCAGTTTGGCAATAAATACCGCTTTATAGGTTTTTTCATAGGAACCCGTTTGTGCAAACACCTGTTCAGCCAACTGTGCTAAACGCTCATCTAAAGTTAAGTATTTTTGTTCTGAACGGCTGCCTGTATCACCTGAAACACCCGCAATACCACCTACAGCTTGCTCCATAATGCTGCCTTTAAAGATGTCTTTAAATGGTTTGGCTTGCTGTAAAACACTCTGGTCGATCTTGCTGGCATTTCCATAATTAAGGAATTGCATATCCATCTTAACATTCAGCTTACGATTTAATTTATCAAAATCCACACCCAAATCATAATCTACTTTTACCGCCCGGCCTTTGTTATCTAAAGACAGATCAACGATTAAAGGGTTACGTTTGTTTTTAGCCGGCAAACTGGCTTCAACTTCAGTATGATGTTGATTCCACAATTGTTTAAATTGTTGAGCATCAACCAACTGGTCTTTCGCATAGCCTGTAAAGGTTTTGACAAGCGCTGCATTACTTTGCTGCTGTAAAGTTTTGCTGGCTGAAGATGCATCATCCTTATCCTTTTGTTCAGTACTTAAAACATCAATTTCATAATGATACTGGCAATATTCCACATCACCAAAACGTGGATGAGCTTTTGCTTTTGTTAAATCTTCACACTGTTGTTCAGTTAAAATTTTCTGACGCGCTGCTGATACGTCTTCAGACTCAGCTTCAACATTGTCATCTTCCTGCTCAGCAGCATCAGAAGCTTGGCTAGTGGCATAGTCTTCGTCATCTTCAACTGCTTTTTTAGCCGCGTCTTGTGCATCTGCATAAACTGCATCCACCTCTTCTTCAGACGCGTCATGAGATTGACGATTGACTGCACTATAAAGTTGATACATGGCGCTAGCGGCATCAGCCACTCCCGCATCATCAGTATTGATCCCCGCTGAGGCTTCTTCTACTGCTTTCATTGCAGCTTGTGCCGCTTCGTTAGCATCATCGCTAGATTGGCTTTCTCCTGTAGTATCTAATAGTTTTGCAATATTAGTAGCGCTCAATCCAAGCACTGAATTCATGAAATATTGACGATTTACTGTAGAATACAATTGACCTTGCAAAAACATTTCTTCAATAGTGGTATTCAAGCGGATTTTTTCAACCACACCTGTTTGCTTCTCAGCTGAACTCACCGCAAGATTTTCAATTTGATTCGGGGAAGCAATTAAATAAGAGGTTGCGCCTGATTGTTTAAGCAACTCAACCAAGGCTTTTCCATTTACCTTGGCAATATCATCTTTATATTTAGAAAAATCATAATAGGCATATTTATTCTGATCTTGTGAATTAGCCAAATAAGGCATCAAAGAAAAGATATGCGTATAGAATTTATAATTATTTAAATCCAAAACTGTAGGAATACGCATTTCCACAGAGAGGTTGGGTTTTTTATACATGGTCTCTAAGTTAAACGATGCCATTTTCTGACGATAATTTACCGTTCCATCATAACGAATCTGCAAATCATTCACGATATTTTGTACAACATCTGCGCCCATACCAGTAAAACGACTAAAATACTTTGAGTCCTGTTTAGCAATTGCTTGATAAAGATCTTTTTTTTGCACATCGGTTAACTTGATTTTTTGATCTTTCAGGTATTGATTGACCTTTTTTTCAATTGTAGGATCTAATTGTTTTGTATCAGCTGTGTTGGCTTTCTGAACGCTATCAAGTCGAACCTTAACTTGTCCACTGTAATCAAAATTTGGATATTCATATAAGGCATTAAACCCTTGAATTGCACGTTGCGGAGCGTCTTGATCTGCATTTAAAGCATTGCTTTTAATCACATGTGTAGAACATGCTGATAAACTCAAACCCAATAAACACAATGTTAATTTTTTTAAATGCATGATAGATCTACCCACTTGAATATTATAATGACAATAAAAATAACAATGAAACAATAAAAAACAAAGTGTACAAGACTATCAAAAAATCAACAAATTCACATGTGCTTTTTCTACCAAATTCGCATTTCTGACAATTTTTTTAGAGAGTCTTATCAATGTAATTCCCATATGATTATGAATAATGAAGCTATAGATTGAAAATCCAAAACTATTTTTAAATTAGGATTAAACACATGCCAGCATATAAAGCGCCGCTCCGTGACATACGTTTTTTAATGAATGAAGTTTTTGACTATTCTGCACATTATAAAACACTATCAATTGGCGAAAATGCCGATGCTGATACTGTCGATATGATTTTAGAAGGTGCTGCAGATTTTTGTGAAAATGTACTTTCTCCGCTGAATCAATCTGGTGACGAAGAAGGTTGTCATTTTAAAGATGGTGAAGTCACGACACCAAAAGGTTTTAAAGAAGCTTATAACCAATTTATTCAAGGCGGCTGGCAAGGCCTGTCTTATCCTGAAGAGTTTGGTGGCCAAGGTTTACCGATGTCATTAAACCTAATCAAATCTGAAATGATGGGGACTGCAAACTGGTCATTCACCATGTACCCAGGTTTGAGCATGGGATGTATGAATACCATCCTGCAATTTGGTACAGACGAACAAAAAAATACCTATATGCCACACCTGACTGCGGGTACATGGTCAGGAACAATGTGTCTGACTGAACCACAATGTGGTACAGACTTAGGTCAAGTAAAAACTAAGGCTGAACCTAATGCTGATGGTACTTACGCGATTACAGGGACAAAAATCTTCATCTCTGCGGGTGAACATGATTTAACTGAAAATATTATCCATATCGTTCTTGCGCGTCTTCCAGATGCACCAGCAGGGACTAAAGGTATTTCATTGTTTATTGTGCCTAAATTCATCCCTACAGCTGAAGGTACAGTGGGTGAACGTAATCCTGTGACTTGTGGTTCTATTGAACACAAAATGGGAATTCGTGCATCTGCTACAGCAGTATTAAACTTTGATGGCGCAACAGGCTATCTGATTGGTGAAGTGAATAAAGGCTTACATGCAATGTTCACCTTCATGAACACGGCGCGTATTGGTACTGCTGTACAAGGCCTTGCTCACGCGGAATTATCATTCCAAGGTGCTTTACCATACGCAAAAGACCGTATGTCTATGCGTGCTCTATCTGGTAAAAAAGATCCAGACAAAGTGGCTGATGCAATCATTCACCATGCAGATGTACGTCGTATGCTTTTGACTCAAAAAGCATTTGCAGAAGGCGGTCGTGCAATGATTTATCATGCCGCTCAACTTGCAGATAAAATGACTGATGCAATGTTACAAGGTGATCAAGCAAAATTTGAAGAATATGATGATAAGCTTGGTTTCTATACCCCAATTCTCAAAGGTTTCTTAACAGAAATGGGGCTTGAATCTGCGAATTTGGGTATGCAAGTGTTTGGTGGTCATGGCTATATCAAAGAGCATGGCATGGAACAAATTGCACGTGATGCACGTATCGCGACTTTGTACGAAGGCACGACAGGTATCCAAGCACTTGATTTAATTGGTCGTAAAGTGCTGCTTTCATCTAAAGGTAAAGTCGTTCGTGAATATACCGCTGAAATCTTGAAATTCTGTGGTCAACATGCACGTAACAAATATATGCGTCGTTTTGCCTGGGATTTAACCAAGATCTGTGCGCAATGGAACGCTTTGACTGTACGTATTATGCTTGCAGCACGTAAAGACCGCGAAATCGTATCATCTGCTTCTGTGGATTTCTTGATGTTCTCTGGTTATGCAATGATGGCTTACTACTGGGCTCAACAAGCAGCAGTCGCTTCTGAAAAACTAGCGTCTGGTAATGGTGCCGAAGTTCCTGAGTTCTATAAAGCAAAAATCAAACTTGCAGATTTCTACTTTGAACAATTATTACCACGTTCACAAGGTCATGCTGAATCTATGGTGAATCCATCTCGTACCATGATGGCACTTGATGCAGAACATTTTAGTTTTGATTACTAAAATTTAAGATTTCTGAAAAAACAAAGAGCGCTACGGCGCTCTTTGTTTTTTTAAATATCACTGTAGTGCAAGCTGCACTACAGTGATATTCATTTACTTGTAGCAGAAGCCCATCCTTGAAAGCCTGAACTTAAAAATGCCCTTAAGCGCTCGCTTTAATGCTTTTAAAAATTGATCTGTTTAAAAGCCAACAGATAATTCTGTCATCCCCTACTATTGAGTTTTAGAAGCGGGTTGAGTAATGGTTTTAATCAACTTAAATCGATTTTTTTCGAGCACATAAAAACGTGTAGTCACTTGATCCACTTCATAGTTTTGATTCATATGCTCTTCTTGTGTGACTAAGAGACGGCTGTTTGGACGTGTTGCAATCACATCTTCAGTCCGCTCCTCACCACCAAAGCCATCCGCTAAAAGTTGACCTGTACGTTTATTGACAAAAGAATAGACTCTACATCCCCCACCACAACCCCACATGGTGGTGACATATTCACCGGCAAAATCTGGTTTTTGTGTTAATGCTTCTCTTAGTCGAGTGCGGAACATATTGGCACTTGGATCTGAAAGATCAAGTTTCGCGGTCTTGCCTGTATACACAGCCTTCACAGGATAGTCGCTAAATTGAGGAACATCGTTTTTTGCATATGCCAGTGATAGGCTTGCCACAGCAAATAACATGCTGATTAGGAACTTATTCATTGTGATGACCTTAACTTTTAATAGATTATTGTTTTAAGTCAGATCATAACAAAAGCTAAATTTTTATGCTGTAGATTTATAGAAACTCTTCCAGCACAGAATTTAAAAATACATGACCTTGCGCTGTACATGCCAACTGTGCGTCATCATTCAACATCAATTTACGCTGTTTTAATGAACCAATTACCTGATCTAAATCAGACAAATTCAACCCTGTACGTTCAGGATAAATGTGGGCATGAACACCCTCATTTAAACGTAAAGCATTCATCATAAATTCAAAAGGCATGTCTTGTTTTTCAATACGTTTAAATTGCAAATGTTCAGCAGGCACTTTGGCTAAGTAGTCTTTAGGCAAACGGGTTTTTTGAAAACGGTATACACCATCAGCTTGGGTAATTTTGCCATGTGCCCCTGCCCCAATCGCTAAATAATCGCCAAATTGCCAATAATTTAAATTATGTGATGACGGTTTTTCTTTACGCCATGCAGACACTTCATAATTGATAAAGCCATTGGCCTGTAAATATTGTTCTCCCTGTTCTTGGATGGTTTCCAGAACATCATCTACAGGCAAAATAGGTTGAGTGCGGAAAAAAACCGTATTCGGTTCAATGGTCAATTGATACCATGAAATATGGGTTGCCCCATTTTCGACTGCAAGTTTTAAGTCATACAAGGCTTGTTCTAAAGTCTGTTCTGGTAAACCATGCATCAAATCTACGTTGACGCGTTGAAAACCCGCTTGTTTGGCATGTTGAATGGCGGAAACAGCATCATCATTGGAATGGATACGCCCCAGCTTTGTTAGATGATCAGGATTAAAACTTTGCACCCCAAGCGATAAACGATTAATCCCGACATCTAAATAGTCTGCAAAAGGATCATGTTCAACTGTCCCAGGATTGGCTTCCAAAGTAATTTCACAATCCTGCTCAAACGGTATTAAAGCTTTTAACTGGGAAAAAAGCCACTGATAACCTTGTGCAGAAATCAATGACGGGGTTCCACCACCAATAAACACACTATGAATTTTACGTCCCTGAGCAAAATCCACTTGGGTTTTAAAGTCTTCAACCAATGCTAGCAAATATTCTTGCTCTAAATCTAAAGACAGCTTCCCATCAGGTACAGCATGTGAGTTAAAGTCACAATACGGACACTTACGGACACACCACGGCATATGGATATAAAGCGACAAAGGTATATTTTGAGGTGTTAAATCAGTCAAAGAAAGCTCAGAACAAGTTTAGAGAGTGATTATTTTAACATGACTTCTACCATCCGATTAGAACAAGTGATCAATTTGCTTTAGACTAAACATTAACAATAAAAGTAGATGAAGAAGAATGCTGAAAATATCGAGTCAATTATTGTTCCTTTTACCACTCACTATGGGTATTGGCATCGCCATGACCTTTCAAACAGCTCTTAACACTCAACTACGTGAATATCTTCACTCTCCATTACAAGCTGCCCTTTTATCCTTTTTAGTTGGTACACTATTGCTCGCTATTTTGGTGATTGTACAAGCTGAACAAAGACCAACCCTTTCCAGTTTAGCGTTGATACCTTGGTATCTTTGGCTGGGTGGCTGTTTAGGTGTTTATGCAATCAGTATGAGCATTTATACTGCACCGAAATTGGGTTTTTTAACCCTGTCAGGCTTAATTATTTTTGGACAAATTGCAATGTCGATGATCGTTGACCAATTTGGACTACTGGGTACAGATAAAACGCCAGTCAACTGGCAACGTCTTTTAGGTGGCGTGGTGATTTTTATAGGTGTGCTTCTCACTCTACAACGCTAACCAATCTATTTTCTAAGCACATTTAAAACGAGTATTTACTGTGTCTGCATCGATAAAAGCCACAACTACCCGCTTTGAATTAAAGCAACTTTTTAACTTAATGCTCCCAATATTAATCACTCAGTTTGCTGCGGCAGGCTTTGGATTGATTGATACCATTATGGCTGGGCATATGTCTCCCGAAGATCTCGCTGCAATTGCTGTTGGTGTAGGTTTATGGATTCCTGTCATGCTGCTGTTTAGTGGCATCATGATCGCAACTACGCCTTTAGTAGCAGAAGCCAATGGCGCACGCACTCCAGAAAACATCCCTTCGATTGTTCGTCAGTCTTTATGGGTTGCCTTATTGCTGGGTATTATTGGTATGCTCATTTTACAGATTATTCCTTTATTGTTACCTTTGGTTGGTGTGCCTGAATCTTTATTGCCTAAAGCCAGTTTGTTTTTACATGCAATTGCTTTTGGTATGCCTGCTTTTACCATGTATTCAACATTGCGCGGCTATTCAGAAGCTTTAGGCTATCCTCGTCCAGTTACAGTGATTAGCCTTGTAGCACTTGTGGTACAAATTCCGCTCAATTTTATTTTTATGTATGGGCTTGGTCCGATTCCACACTTGGGAAGTGCGGGCTGTGGTTTTGCAACAGCCCTGTTGCAGTGGATCATGTTCATCACGATTAGCATCTATATTTTAAAAGCCAAACGCTATCAAGCTACACAACCCTTAAATATGTTTGAGAAAATAGACCGCGTACTGATTAAACGCATTCTCAAACTGGGATTGCCGATTGGTTTGGCGATTTTCTTTGAGGTCAGTATTTTCAGTACAGGTGCAATTGTACTCAGTCCGCTTGGTGAAGTTACCGTTGCAGCACATCAAATTGCCTTATCCATCACATCGCAATTGTTTATGATTCCGATGTCATTGGCTTTAGCCCTGACCATTCGTACGGGCACTTATTATGGTGAAAAGAATTGGTATGCGATGCGTAAAGTGCAGAAAGTTGGATTAATGACCAGTACCTTATTCGCCTGTATTACCATGCTACTCCTGTTGATTCTTCGTCCACAGATTGTGTCTGTTTATACCAGTGACTATGATGTTTCCCAAGCAGCAATATATTTAATTTTATTTGCGATTGGTTACCAACTTATGGATGCATGGCAAGTCAGTGCTGCAGGTTGCTTACGTGGAATGCAGGATACCAAAGGCCCAATGTGGATCACCATGCTGGCCTACTGGGTCATCGCTTTCCCTGTTGGGATTTATTTGGCACGTTATACCGATATGGGTGCAGCTGGGGTCTGGACAGGACTGATTATCGGACTCACGATTGCCTGTGTTTTATTACTGACACGCTTATATACCAATAATAAAAGGTTAAGTCAGGCTTAATTTAGATTTATTTGATTTAAAGCGTTTAGCTAAAAAATAATGCTGTTTAAATACAGCATTATTTTTTATAAGTGTACTTTATTTTACTCAGATTGAAGCTGATAGGCTTGCTGAAACTTTTCAGACATCTCAGATTCATTGCCAACCTCTTTTACAATGGCTTGCCCGACAATGACATCAGTTCCATTAAACGTCATCGTTGGAGAACCATATAACTCATAGCCGTCATTTAAAGCTTTACTGACCCGTGCACAGAAATTCACATCATCCTTACCAGTTAAATAACGATAAACTTTCATGATCCAACAACGATTAAAATATTGAAGAATATTTTAATCCAAAACCACTGAGAAGAGACCGATAGCATGCTGGATATTTTAAGATTAAAAATAGCCAAGTAGAAACAAACGCTTAACAAATTAGAGTAGGCAGTTTAACAATAGTCGCCTATGATCAAAATGAATTAAACGTTTAATCCCAATTAAAGGATAGTTACGAATGTCGAAAAGTACCAGTACCCCAGGTCGCCGCTTTATGAAACTTGCGAGTATGACTGCAAGTATCGCGACGAAAACGGTATCAAATTCAATTCGTAACTTTAATGCGGATGAAGAACAAAAAAATGAAGCCCGCAGTAAGCTGTTCCAAGATATTGGTGTTCAAATTGCAGATACCTTAGGAGAAATGAAAGGTGCTGTGATGAAAGTTGGTCAAATCGCCTCGCAATATAAAGATATCTTTCCACCTGAAGTCGCACGAGCAATCGCTAAATTGCAACGTCAAGCGCCTGCAATGCCATATGCCGAAATTAAACAACAAGTAGAACGCGAGCTAGGCAAACCGATTGATCAAACATTTCTGCATTTTGAGGAACAACCCTTCGCAGCAGCGTCTATTGGCCAAGTTCACAAAGCCATGTTAAAAAATGGCACTGAAGTTGTGGTCAAAGTACAATATCCTGGGGTAGATGAAGCATGTGAAAGTGACTTAAAACAGGTTCGTTTGGCATTACGCTTAATGGGTGTTTTAAAAGTAGATAAAAAATTACAAGATCGCTTATTTAAAGAAATTCAAGACAGCTTACATGAAGAACTCAATTACGAAATTGAGGCACAAAACTTACAAGTTTTTAGAACATTCCATCAAGCTTTGGACACAAAAATTATTATTCCCAAAGTGTTTACAGACTATTCGAGTCGTCGCATCTTAACCCTAAGCCTTGAAAAAGGTGAAAGTATTGAGACTGCAAGTACTTGGGATTTATCTGTGCGCAATGAAATTGGTCGACGCTTAATATTGGCATTGGGTCAACAGATTTTCTTCTTAAAACGCTTCCATTGCGACCCTCATCCTGGCAACTTTGCTTTCCGTGAAGACGGCAGTGTGATCATTTACGATTTTGGTGGTGTAAAAACCTTATCCAATGAAATCATTACTCATTTTAAAGCCTTGGTCAGAGCTGCACGAAAACAAGATATTGTGACGATTGAAGAGCATTTAACCGTTTTAGATGCGTTAGCTGAAAAAGGTAAATTTCCAGTAGAGTTATATGAGGCATGGCTTGAAATTTTATTACGACCATTGACCACACATTATGATTTTGCTGAAAATTCAGCACATCATGATGGCATCAAACTGGTGAAAAAATCGTTAAAATATTGGGATGTATTCAAACCATCACCAGATACTTTAATGGTAAATCGCACGATTTCAGGCCAATACTGGAATCTGATTCAACTTAAAGTCAATGATAATTTAAAAGACCTCTTTGAAGAGCTGGTGCCTTTACAAGACTAAGTTTTTTATTGAAATCGACTGCATCCAATTTATTTAAAAGTGACAGGATCAACACATTTATTTTAAAAATTTCGTTATGCGCTTCATCTAATTTTAAGAATAGAGCTTTACATTAAACTTATATTTGAAGTCTAAGCCAGATCCTCCTGCTTAGGCTTCTTTTTTTTATCTCACTTTTTTCAAATCCGCTAGACAACACGAATACCCATCAAATGAAGTACTTTACAAACCAAATGTAATATTATAACATTGCACTATATTTAAATAATTAGAGGTTAAAACCATGCGCCAAGGTATCCACCCAGAATATCGTCAAGTGTTATTTCATGACACCAATGCCAATGCATACTTTGTTATTGGTAGTACGATCAAGACAACAAACACCAAAGAATATGAAGGCACACAATATCCTTATGTCACACTCGATATATCCAGTGCTTCACATCCTTTCTATACAGGTGAAATTCGTCAGGCAAGCAATGAAGGTCGTATTGCCAACTTCAATAAACGCTTTGCCCGTTTTAAACGTTAATTGAACTGTATGTTGTGTCTAAGCCTAAGCTTCCCTCAGCTTAGGCTTTTTCATTTTGAATATTGCACATTATTTTGTGGATAAAAGCATTTGAAAAATATAAAAGCCTATCGCTAAACAGATCACACCAACAATCACACTAGAAACAGTATAAGCCAAAGCAATTGGAAACTGTCCCTGCCGAATCAGCTGGAATGTTTCCAGACCAAAACTGGAAAAAGTTGTAAAACCGCCGAGGATTCCAACCATTAAAAATAATCGAGTTTCATTCTGTAAAATAGGATAGCGTTGGGTAAAAGCAAAAAAAATCCCAGCCAAGAAACAGCCCAAGATATTGATCGACCATGTTGTCCAAGGGAATAGGCTATGTGGTTTAGAAATAATAAACCCTGCACCATAACGTAAACTTGCACCAATTGCCCCACCGCATGCGACCAATAGCCAATTCATGTTTAGATATCCTTAAAACTTTTTAAAAAATGCATTTACCCACCATCCGATTTTTTACAGCTCAGCTTGTTTATAAGCAGCTTGTGTATAAGCGGATAGTTATCCACAGATTAACATGGAGAAGCTTAACGATCTAATTTAAGTGGCAACTCATTTCTGACATAAAAGTCCAAAGTTGGCACAACAAAGGCAAATACATCTTGTTCACGAACACCCCATTGTTGTAGCAAGGGGCAAGCAATATTAAGCACTTGCGCAGGCAGAACCTGACTAAAATCAAAAGGCATTTCAATATCCCCTTGTGATAGTTTTTCAGGTTGATCGACCCATTCTACCCATGCATGGTCTTGTTCAGCCAGATATTGAATGGCCTCATCCCATGAAGAGAATAAATTTTGCCACGCCTCAGGTAAGCGCGGATCTGTATTGATTTGAACCGTGCTGGATAATTGATAAACTGGATCAAGTTCAAGCTCTGTTTGAATCAGCTGTTCAGAGACTTGGTGAACAAATTTCTTTGCATATTGTGCTGGCATCGCATCACTTGCCAAACGCCCACTCAAAACATAAAGCTGCTGGTCAATCACAACTTGCTCGAAAATCACCGTTTTATCCTGTTGTATAGGGGCAATATAAAAGCGCCAATTGCTTTGTTTCGGTGATGGCATCAATTTACGTAATGGACCTAAAAAAGAAAAACCAAAATGTTCATGCTGATATATCAGTATGGTAAAAATCGTTTTCCCTTGCTTTTCCCATAACTGAATAGGCTGTGGATAGCGTGAACGAACTTGATCTATATCCACCAACCACGACAAATACACAAGATTCTTGACCTGACTTTGTAGCTGTAGAAAAGGAATAAAACCCATCAAGATACGGCGTAGTTTTAATAATAATGGGCGTTCAGCAAAAAGACCGATCAGGCTCAAAATAAAGTTTGAATCTTTATTTTTAATATTATGACGATTCATACCGACCTATTTTTATGGATTTCGATGCTGTTATTTTAGCAAGTATGGTTAAAGATTGGCCCATCTCAAAATATTAAATAGCATTACTGAATTATTTAACCATAGGCTATGATATTGGCACGATTTAACACGGAATTTTCACATCATGGCTCAAGAATTATTGAAACAACTTCAAGCAGGCGATGCAAAATTTGCAGATGTCATCAGTCATATTGAAGCTCGTTATACCCACACACCGACTGCATTTCAAAATGGTCAACAGCATAATGCTGCCACAGAGAACCAAGGCAGTGCTAAAGTTTTTTCTTTTGCACAATTAAATGATTTAGATCAACAACAAACACTGAATCTATTTGCAGAGCATTATGCTGCTGTTTTAGCAACGCCTGATGCAACAGACCATCAGAACATTCGCCAATTTATGCAAAATGGCTGGAATGGCATCAAATTTGAAGGCAATGCTTTAACTGCAAAATAACAACAATACAATTAAGTCAGGGATCTATTCGATCCCTTTCTACACGGTTATGGACGCTCATCATATTGAGGTAAACCGTCGCAAATGGTATCCCACTCTGCTTTATAAGCAGTAAAAATATGCATTGTTGGCTTCTGTTCTAAAGCTGTATCTAAAGTTCCAATTCTTAAACGATAGGTATCTGGTGTTTCTGCTTTAATACTGATGATTGGTGAGCCACATTCTTGGCAGAAACAACGTGTTGTTGTTGCTGTCGATGCAAATTTTTTCAGTAATTCCTCACCTTTGGTAATCTTAAAATCTGCTTTTTGAATTGGTGCATTGGTCGCAAATGCTGTACCATTGGCTTTACGACAACGTTGGCAATGACACTCAATCACGTCTCCAATTTCACCATGAATCTCATAGTGAATACCGTCACACAAACAACTTCCTGTATATATTTTTTCAGCAGACATTGAGAAAATCTCCCTATTTCAAAGGCTATTGGCAATAGCATCAAACTAGCATAAAAGTCGCGTTTTTAATCAAAACACCATCATTTTTTTTGCCTAATCTCATCTATTGAGATATTGATGTACACCCTCACCCGCAGCACGCCCTGTCGCAAAACACGCAGTTAACAAATATCCTCCTGTCGGAGCATCCCAGTCCAACATTTCACCACAGCAAAATACTGAGGGATTGGATTTAAGTTGTAAATGCTGAGTTAATACGGCTTGCTTTATACCCCCTGCACAACTGATTGCTTCTTCAATGGGGCGAAATCCTTCTAACTCAATTTTTAAATGCTTAATCTGTTGTGCTAATTTTTCTGGGTTGTTCCAAACCGATTTATCAACCAATTCACGAATCAGATTCGCTTTAACTGTATCTAAACCTGCTTTGCGCCAGATATTGGTACTGGATTGCTTTTTGGACGGCTGCAATTTCTGAGTAAGTTGTTGAACAGTTTGATCAGGTAACAAGTCCAGATAAATCGACAGGGGTTGATTGTGCTGTACCAACTGACGTAATAATCGCCCCTGCTTATAGATGAGACCACTTTCTAGTCCATAATGGGTAATCACAATATCACCTTGTGTCTTTGCAGAATTATCTACCCAAGCGTCTACGCGTTTAAGAGGCTGACCAAAGACAGGTTGCATATAGTTTGACCATGCCCGAACCACACCGGCATTACTCGCTTGAAACGCTTCAATTTCAGAAGCAGGCAACCACTTTTGCCATGCGCCATCACTGCCCAAACGTGACCATGACACAGCACCGCATGCCAGAATAATCGCATCAAAATCTAACTGCTGTGCTTGATTGTTCCTGAGATCAAGAATTTCGAGTTGTTGCTGCTTTAAATCGGTTATTTGATGACGATAATGAAATTGAACGTACTGCACTGCCAATTGCTTTAACCAAGCACGTAACAAAGGCGCGGCCTTCATTTCTACAGGAAAAATTCGTCCTGAACTTCCCACATAGGATTCAATTCCTAAGCGATGCATCCAATTTTGAATCCAAGTTGCATCCCACTTTTCAACCCAAGGTCTTAACCATTCCCCATGATCATAACGTTGAATAAATTGTTCAAATGCTTCTGCATGGGAAATATTCAGCCCCGTCTTTCCCGCCATCAAAAATTTACGTGCAGCAGAAGGTTTCTGTTCAAAAACATGAACTTCATAATCCTCAGTATATTGACGAAGAACATCTGCGGCCATCAAGCCTGCCGGGCCTGCCCCAATGATAGCGATTTTCTTAATTGGCATCAGATGGCTCTGATTCTGATAGGGTTTCAACACTTTGACCCTGACGTGGTCCGACCTCATCAAAACGAGTTTGATAGTGTTCAGGTTTAGCAATAATCAATTGCTGACACAATTCACCACGTTCTAAATATTTAATTTCAAAATGCGTACGTGCTGAATCTGATGCAATCGTTTGTTTTTCATAAGGTAGCTTCCAAACATCTTTTAATTGCTGTTCCGCTTCAGCAATATATTCAGGAATATTACTAGCTAAAGTGATGCTGCCATTTGCCGATAATCTGGAAATCAGAAATTCAAAAAAAGGCATATTTAACCAGCGTTGCGCAGGATTATGCGGTTCTGGATTTGGATAGAGAATAAAAAACTGTTGTACCTGATAGGGATAAAGTGCATGCACCACCCACGGTAATGCATCAGCATGAATAGGAGTTAAATTTGTTTGACCTTCCAGCTGATGCTGTTTTTGCATGGCAATAAATTTTTCACGGGTTCTTTCTATCGCAATCAATTTCAGTTCAGGGTGCTGTTCAGAAAAGAGCAAAGCATGTTTGCCCTTTCCTGCCCCAATTTCTACACAAATTGGGTTATTTTCAATACATTGAAAATCACGAGGAGCATGCATACGCTGTGCTTGAAATTGACGAATCGACATAATCAGATCAAACTAACAAGAAATCGTTCACAAGTTTAACAACTCTTTGCGACTTTTGCTTTTTTAAATGAGGATTTCCATATGTCTAAAACTTTTCCTTGCCCTCGATGCGGCGAACCGTCTACTTGGGCGGGTAATGAATCTCGTCCATTTTGCTCTGAACGTTGCAAACTCATTGATTTAGGTGCTTGGGCCAATGGAGACTATACATTACCTACAGAAGATGCACCTCAAGCAGAGGATTCTGAAGCTTTCTGAAAAGCTTCAGCAAACTACACTTACTTTAATTACCTATACTTTATTCTTGTTTAGAAAATTTTAAAAAAACTTACAATTACACTTTACAATAAGCATTTATTTTTGAATATATCGCGATATCATACAGCTTGTTTTCACACTTGTATAAAGTCTAATCAGTTTCAACTCATCATGAAAGGTGGAGTAGTCAAGGTGTCAATAGGCTTAAAATTTTTTGTCGCTCTCTTAGCAATTTTATGTGTATTTTTTACTTTTATTGGAGTATATATTCTTGATTTTTCTCTTCTAGCAATCGGGATTTTATTTGCAACTATAATCTTATTACTCAAATTGGAAATGATAAAATAAAAATGATTTAAAATAATTAAGTAACTTAATTTCAATGAATACAACTATTCTTGAATATTATCATGCAAATAGTCCCTCTTATTTCAATGATAGATTAAGTAATGTCTAAAAGCTTTATTGTGAAATAAGAAATATAAACACTGTTCTTTAATCGATTTATCTAAGCATAATTTACATGACTATTTAAGTGGCTTATCGTGCATTTAATCATATATAAAATATTGAATTAGAAAAACAATGATGAATAAATCATCTACGACTTCACAATTTTATTATTAATTATTTTTTATAATGAAGTCAGACAGCGAATACTTAACCCGCTTTACTTGCCACAAAAGGATTGTGTTGCTTTTCAAAACCAATGGTACTCATTGGACCATGCCCTGAAATAAATTGAGTTTCATCAGGCAGGGTAAAACATTCACGCTGAATTGAATCTAAGAGCTGTTGATGGTTACCTTTTGGAAAGTCAGTACGGCCAATTGAACCTTTAAACAGTACATCTCCTGTCCAAAGCACACCATATTTGGCATTGTAAAAAATGACGTGGCCTGGTGTATGTCCTGGTGCAAAACGCACTTCAAACTCTTCATCCCCTAAGCTTAACTTTTCGCCACCCTCTAACCATTGATTGACATGAACAGGCTCAGGAATTGGAAATCCATAACGGGCAGATACTTCTTGAATCATTTCTAACCAAAACAGGTCTTCTTTATGCGGACCAATCACAGGCACATTCCATTCTTTGACCAATGCACCTACCGCACCAGCATGATCCAAATGACCATGTGTTAACCACAATGCTTTGACTGTCAGTCCTAATGCTTCAACTTCTTGTTTTAATTTCTCAGGCTCACCACCAGCATCAATCAATACCGCTTCTTTGGTTTCCGAATCCCAAACAATAGAACAATTTTGGGCGAATGCAGTAACGGGTACAATCTTGACTTGTAACATGATAATTTTCCTAAAAAACCCTATACCTGTAAATGAAACTTGAGTGTATTCAATTGAGTCTGTAAAAGTTGCTCAAATAAGTCAATATGATCCGCACGGCTATTTAATGCAGGAATGTAAGCATAGTGTTTGCCCCCTGCTTTTAAAAATAATTCAGCATTTTGAATCGCCAGCTCTTCCAAGGTTTCTAAACAATCTGCCGAAAATGCAGGGCTTAACACTTGAACAGATTCAACACCTTGCACTGCCCACTCTTGTAAGAGCTGGTCGGTATAAGGTTTTACCCATTCTTGTTTGCCAAAACGGGATTGGAAACTGATCGCCCATTGGTCGTCTCTTAAATTCAACAGCTGTGCCACCTTAAGTGCAGTGATACGACAACGCTCTGCATAAGGATCACCTTTATCTGCATAAGGCTGTGGGATCCCGTGAAAAGACATCAACAGTTTAGTGGCTGGTCCATATTGCTGCTGATAATCACGCACACTGTTGGCTAGCGCCTGAATATAAAGTGGGTGTTGATAATAATCTCGAATAAAACTTAAACCCGGGATATTGCGTTGCTTTAACAACCATTGTGCAACGGCATCATATAAAGGGGCGGTTGATGTTGCCGAATACTGTGGAAATAACGGAAAAAGAATAATATGGTCATACTGCTTGTTTTTCGCATCATTCAATACAGCATCAATACCTGGTCGCCCATAGGTCATTGCTGGCACAATCTCTAAATCTAAATCAGCATTGGTACTTATTAATTTTTTTTGTAGCGATTCAACTTGTTCAAATAGAATTTCACGCATAGGTGAATCATTTGACCAGACTTGTGCATAAGCTTCAGCAACACGCGTTGGTCGAAAAGGCAGAACAAATGCATTTAAAATAATTGCCCATAAAATTTTGGGAATTTCGATGACGCGCTGATCTGATAAAAACTGCTTTAAAAAAGCCCGAACAGCTGGAGCTGTAGGCGCATCTGGTGTCCCTAAATTGGCAATAATAATCAGAACTTTAGGTTTAGATAAAGACATTTTCACCCGATTTACACAATAGTTTATCTCGTATGATCAGCTTAACAGAGTCTTTATCTAAACAAAATTTTTTATCTTGACTCACTCAATTTATTTAACTTAAAAAATTGAAGAGCGACTGCTAATACGTTGTGAATTTTCAAGTAATTTTACGCATTTATCTGTCATCTGCCATAGCATACGCTGACGATCATCACGCCCCACAGGAATGATCCATTCATTTTGACGGACTTGCTGCTTAATCGTATGCAATGAACGCACATTAATCTGCGCTCTAGACACAGCATGGGCACGTGGCATCACCACTTGTGCGTCGGTTAAACCCGTATTATTCAAATATTCGTTTAAGACTTTAGAGAAAAAATCCTCAGACGTCGGTTGTCTAAATTCAACTGATAAGATTTTTAACAGCTCAGCCCAAGTCATCTCACGCGCTGGCGATAACTCTTTAAAATTACCATCTTGATAGGCATGCATTCGATAATCAAAATTAAACACTTCATGTAATGAAACTTTGGGTAAAGTTAAAAATGGATCTGCTTCTTTTTTCCCTTGCTCTACGGAAATATGCGCCAACTTCGCTTTTAAACGATCAATCTCATCTTGTAGGACTTGAATATTCTGAGGTCTTACCCATCCTACAACAGGATAGCGCTCTAGCATTTGTGGCATATATGAACGTACCGCAAGTTCTAAATCTCGTAAAGTTCGATAGCTAACGACTTGCTCAACTTCTTTTTGTAGTTGATGTCTAAATTCATTAAACTTTTCTTTTAGCAGCGTACTTTCTTCTTTTAAATGCGGTTCGCGAAATTCAGGACTCTCATGCATAAATACAATAATTGGTTTCTGTTTGGTCACCGCATAAATATATTCAAGATGTAAATAACTCACCCCTGAAACAGATTGTTCACCGTACTGACTCCCCAACAACAATAAAACGTAATCACAGTCATCTATCTGACGACGTGCAAATGCGGTACTTAATGGTGTCCGTTGTTCTAATCCCCAAGAAAAAAAACCCATCCCTATAAGGGTTTGTGACACGACCATCCGTTCTGGCTGCATTTCTTTGCCAGATGTTGTAATAAAAACTTGATACCGTTTATCGAGCATAGGTTAACCCATTCTTGTCACACCCTACTTAAATCCATCCATGAGCTTTAAGTTGGATATGCCCTACACTTATGAAAATATATTAAATCTGTTCAATATTGAAAGAATTAGCCGAGTTTTTCAACAATATTTTCTACAGACCATGTAATTTTTGGTTGTATGAGATGTTTGATGACATTTTCTAATTGTTTTGCATTTTCCCCACTCACAAAACATTGTAAACGCACCCCTTTTTCTTGCAAGCTACTTGATATTAACTCATTTTTTAACAATATACGCGCCGTTTGTCGTGCAACCGCTAATCCAGAATCAATTAAGTTAAGCTGAGGGCCGTATAATTCTTGAATACTTTGTTTTAAGTAAGGGTAATGGGTGCAACCCAACACCAAATAATCTGAACCTTTGGCAATGACTGGATCTAAAACCTTTTGCAGGCTATGTTTGCATTCCAAACTGTTATAACGTCCAGATTCAATCAAGGGAACCAGTTCAAGATTGGTAATCGTCAGTACTTCAACATTGGCAGGTTCTGCAAAACGCTGCATCACATCTTTGATCAATTTTCCACGAAAAGTGGCAGGTGTAGCCAAAACTGAAACCACTTTAGACTGGGTTTGTAGCACTGCTGGCTTTAAAGCAGGCACCAGCCCAACAATAGGAAAGTTTTCACCATAATGATCACGTAAATAATCCAGACTAAATGCTGAAGCGGTATTACATGCCACAACTGCGATTTTACAACCTTGACGATATAACCACTCGATTGCTTGCGCAGTTAATTCACGAATATTTTGATCCGTCCGTGGGCCATAAGGGACATGTGCAGTATCGGCATAATAAACAATACGTTCATTTGGCAAATAATTGGCAATTTCCTGTGCAATAGAAAGCCCACCGATACCTGAATCAAAAATACCAATCGGGGCATCTGCCAAGGCTTTTGGCATTGGATTTTCTAGAGGAGAGAGAGGAAGAATCGCGCTCATTTGATCCACTATTGGCATACGGTAAAAATAATTAACAAGATTAAACCTCAAGTCCCTAATTGCAAGTGAAAATCACCACTTTCTAAAGATAAAATGGTATCTCCTTGTTCATTTTCAAGCAATTTCCCATATTCAATCAGATGAAAAAAAGCAGAACGTTGAATCAAGGCATTTATCCCGAAACGAATATGTACATAAGGTCTTAACTCACCTTGATATTCACGCATAAATATAGGGTGTTCTGGATCAATCAGTGTAATGTCTTGATTGGTGGTGGTAACTTGTAGATAGACCTGCCCATCGAGATTCACCTGATCAACTTGATTGACCAATAAAGGTTCATCCTCAACTTGAATTTCAATCTGTTCAACTGGGGTTTTTAAATAGAACTTTCCATCTTCTTTCCAAAGTACTTTTGTAAACAGGTCTAAAAGCGCTTGGCGTTTGATCAATTGACCTTCGTGCCACCATTCTCCATTGGCTTTTACCGTCAAATCCATTTTGCCACAATGCTTTGGCTGCCACTGCTCTAAAGGAGGTATTGACCTTTTGTGACCCGCCTGTACATCTTTTAAGTATTGTGCAATGCTCATTAAGTTTTTATCATCAGAATCTGGCTGATTTTGAGCCGCTGATGTTGAATTATTTTGATTTACCATGGTTTATGCCTTGCTGACTTAAAAATAATACGACTCAGCCAATTGGCTAGATTAGGGTTTCTAACTATACTAGCGCAAAATATATTATTGGTACGAGCGTTAATTCGTATCACGGAATTTTTAGAACACTCATGGCAGCACCGATTTATTAATTCCCAATAAATGCTCACGGTTGCCACCCTTAGAAATATGAGGAGTCCTACATGGAACACATCGAACGTGAATCGATGGAGTTTGACGTAGTGATCGTAGGCGCAGGCCCTGCGGGTCTTTCTGCTGCGATTAAAATTCGTCAATTAGCTCTTGAAAACAATCTTCCAGACCTTTCTGTCTGTGTGGTTGAAAAAGGCTCTGAAGTTGGTGCGCATATCCTTTCTGGTGCTGTACTTGAACCTCGTGCAATCAATGAACTTTTCCCTGACTGGAAAGAACAAGGTGCACCTTTAAATGTACCTGTGACTGAGGACAAAACTTATTTCCTCATGTCTGCTGAAAAGTCTCAAGAAGCACCACACTGGATGGTTCCTAAGACCATGCACAACGATGGTAACTATGTTATTTCATTGGGTAATGTGGTGCGCTGGTTAGGTCAAAAAGCGGAAGAGTTAGAAGTTTCTATCTTCCCGGGCTTTGCTGCCTCAGAAATCCTTTATCATCAAGATGGTTCTGTAAAAGGCATCCAAACTGGTGATATGGGTATTGGTAAAGATGGTGAACCTACTCATAACTTTACCCCCGGCTACGAGCTTCATGCAAAATACACAATTTTTGCAGAAGGTTGCCGTGGACACCTTGGTAAACGTTTGATTGCAAAATACAACTTAGACCAAGATGCTGATCCGCAACATTACGGTATCGGAATCAAAGAACTTTGGGAAATTGACCCTGCTAAACATAAACCAGGTTTAGTGATGCATGGTTCAGGCTGGCCTTTGGCAGAAACAGGTTCTTCAGGCGGCTGGTGGCTATATCACGCTGAAAACAACCAAGTGACCTTGGGTATGATTGTCGATTTATCTTATGAAAATCCACACATGTATCCTTTTGCTGAAATGCAACGTTGGAAAACACATCCACTGATCAAGCAATATCTTGAAGGTGGTAAGCGTATTTCTTATGGCGCACGTGCAGTTGTTAAAGGTGGTCTAAACTCTCTACCTAAACTGACCTTCCCAGGCGGTTGCTTAATCGGTGATGATGCTGGTTTCTTAAACTTTGCTAAAATCAAAGGCTCTCATACTGCGATGAAATCGGGTATGTTGTGTGGTGAAGCTGTATTTGAAGCAATTCAAGCAGGTCATGAGAAAGGTGGTGATTTAGCGGTTGCGCGTGTCGCTGAAGGCGAAGATTTCTTTGCTAAAGAATTGACTGCATATACTGACAAATTCAACAACAGTTGGTTAAAAGAAGAGTTACATCGTTCACGTAACTTTGGTCCAGCGATGCATAAATTCGGTTTATGGATGGGTGGTGCATTTAACTTTATCGATCAAAATATCTTTAAAGTGCCATTTACTCTACATGACCTTGCACCTGACTTTAGCGCATTAAAAACTGTAGATGCTACGACATTTAAACCGACCTATCCAAAGCCAGACGGTAAATTAACCTTTGACCGTTTATCTTCTGTATTTGTATCGAATACTGTCCATGAAGAGAATCAGCCAGCTCACTTAAAGCTGACCGATGCTTCAATTCCAGTCAATGTCAACTTACCAAAATGGGATGAGCCAGCTCAACGCTACTGCCCTGCTGGTGTTTACGAGATTATGGAAAATGATGATGGTTCTAAGCGCTTCCAGATTAATGCTGCGAACTGTGTTCACTGTAAGACCTGTGATATCAAAGATCCATCTCAGAACATCACTTGGGTAACTCCTGAGGGTGGCGGTGGTCCAAACTACCCGAATATGTAAATCAACAAACCCGCTTCGGCGGGTTTATTGTCATTAATTAAATTTCGTTTTTAACGAAAAATTTATACTACTTATCTCCACCACCAAATAGAACAACCAGCCTAACATAGTTTATTTGACTTTCAATTTCATTTTTTGATGAATAAAATTCATATATTATAGAATTATTTTTTTGATTACCAAATATATGTTTATATAATGTATTTGGGCTGTACGGACTAGAGTAAATCGCTGATTCTTTTTCAACCAGCTCCGAATATTTAAAGAAAATATTATTTTCTTTTAACAACTTTACATCAGCCTTTATCGGTTTTTTAAACACAGGTTGATTTGATGGGGAAAAAACAAATTTATATTTTTTCTCTTTATCATTTAAGTTTAAGACTTTGATTGTGGCTGGATAACCAAATTTATTTTTAGATAAAACGTATACGCCTCTATCAGTTAAAGTTCCATCTTTTAGCACATGCACTTTCAAAGCTCCCTCAAAGAAGAGACTACTATTCCACTTTTCTGTTTCACCCACTCTTGTGATTTCATTTATCAACATAATAGTATTATCAATCATCTTGTCATCCATTGTTTTGGAATTTACAGTTGAATTAAATATTAAAAACAATAATAAACTTATCAACTTAAAATAATACATTATCTAACCATTAAAATATGAGTATATTTTGAGAGGATCTTCATCACCCTCACTTAAAAACCAGTCTGTAGTATTCTCATCATCAAACTCAGGAACCATAACACCATAATTCATATTATTAGCTGAATCTGTTCTTAAAAAGTAAGTATATTTCAAATCTTCCTCCTCATTATTTATTTTAAATTTAAATGCAGCTAATAGCTCTTTTGCTTTTCCTACATTTGGATACTCTGGGTAACTATAATGTTTTAAATTAGAATTAAATAAATGTTCATTCCATGCAAATGGACATATAGCCTTTTTCGATATCCCATACATTTTTACATAGCCATAGGCATCAGGAATTTTTTTATCTAAAATATCTGAAAGAATTCTATAAGCTTCTTTTGCACAAGTTTCATTGGTAATTGCTCTATATTTTTTATCATTTGATTTCTTTTGCTCCCATTCATTTGTTTCATGATTATAAAAATGATTATTTGATTTCTCATACATTTTACTTACTTCATTTTTTATTTTTTTTGCGTCATCTTCACTAATATTTAGAACGTATAATTGAGCTACCTCACCAATCGGATATTGACATGTTGAAGCATTTCCAATTACTTTATTTTCACCAAGCTTCTTTCCAGCGCTAGGGCCAAAACTAAAAAAACTAAAAACATCATCATTTTCTACAACATAAAAAAAAGCATGTCCCCAGTCTAAATTAGGGCCTGTTAAATATTGATGTTTAGCCGATTTCGAGGAGAATGTTATCTTTGCATTTTGATATGCATATGAAGCATTAGCCTCTGTACCAATAACTAAATAATACTCATTAACTTCAATTTCTGTTATAGGCTGATTAATCTCAGTAATATATTTTTTCTCATTCATTATTATAGTTCCACATCCAAGCTAAATTTTTCTTGCTCAGCTGTATAAATCCTATTTGTTTTACCCTCTTTGTCTGTTTTACCTTTAAATTTTTTCCCATTTGCTCCATTTAAAACATAACTAGTATTCGGCATGATTTCACCTTGCTTATTCTTTAAGATAAACTGATGAGAGTATATATTCTTACTTGGTAGAAAAGGAATTTCAAAGTTAACTCTTTCCCCACCCAAAAACTTATGCTGCCCCGCCTTACTCTCAAACTTACCTGCAGTGGTCGGTAAGACACCTGCACTACTAATTTCAACTTGAGAACCATCTGCAATCAAAATAATTTTCTTATCCGCTTTAATCTCGATCTTGTCTTCGGTCGAAATAATTTGAATACCTTTACGTGCAATCAAATCCGCACCATCGCCTTGTGCTTGGATCTCAACTTTACCTTTCCCTGCAAATAATCTTGCCCCTTCTTGTGCCGCAAAAAGACTGATCTTAGCACTGGCATGCCCAATCAAAGCCTTTTGTGTGCTTAGGTTGATACTATCACCCGCAGTTTCATAGATTTGTCGATCGGCAGAAAGATGTAGATCTTCATTAGTAGCAAGCGCAACCGAATTGGGTGAAGCCAATAACATCAGGGCTTGCTTAAAGATATCTGCTTGATTTTTTGCTTCACGGGATTCACCTTTTTCCAAAGATGAAATAAAAGATTTCAAATGATCTAAATTTTCTAAAGGATCAGTTTGCTGATTCTTGGCAACTTCACTTAAGGCCTTAGAATTATTTAGGCTGCTTTCTAACTGACTTTTCGCCGCAGTTGCATCAAGGTGATTGCCTGAAGCTGAATCTTGAGCATGGGTACTCAGCAATAGACCCTGTCCGGCACGTACTGCACCCCATTGGTCTGTTCTTAGTTCAAAGCCTTCGCCTCGTCCTTCACTCGTATCCGTTTCTTTAGGATGACTCAGATTACCAAGGTTAAGTTGACTCGCACCGTGACTGCTTTGTAGCTGGCTGCTGATTTGCTCTGTGGTATCATCAAATCTAAGTTGCCCATAGCCACTGCCTTTAACTTCTCGACTTTTGATCCCTGCCAGTTTTTTAGTATCAGGCAATTGCCCTTTGTCATCAAATTTCGTTGGGCTTCGTTGCGCTTCATGGATACGCCCCACCACAAATGGTCGGTCAATATTGCCATCAAAGAAATCTATCACGACAATCTCACCAATCCTCGGCAAGAACCGCGCACCATAGCCTTCACCTGCCCACGGGGTCAGTACATCCACCCAAGCGGAATCAGTGTCGTTGTCATTGCTCCCTGCACCACCATCATGACTATGATCTTCATTGCGGGTAAATAGGAAGCGAACTTTAATGCGCCCCCATTCATCGACATGAATTTCTTCTCCACTTGGCCCAACTACTTTGGCTCGTTGTGGATGGGTACTAGGACGATGTTGTAGTGGGTGGTATTCAGGAACAGTGGTGATATTACGGCGTTGTAGTACCAATTGATTGGCTTGGCGTTCTGGGTTGTTTGAGTCTACATTTGAATTGACCCAATTACTTTGTTTGAGCAAGCGATTGATTTGTTCATTCAGATCTTTGGGTAAGTTGTTCTGGTTATAGAATGTCTTTGACGTGATCAGAAATTCTTTGTCTGAGCCACTGTGTTGGTCTATTTCTGGGTGTTCATTCAATTCAAACCAGTAACCTACTTGCGCATCACGTACAGTGGAGTTGGCAACAAATTGCTTGGATTGAGCATCATAGTAATGACTGAGGTTTTGGTTGATCTTTTCAATCTGATTGTTATTTGAAGCGGTTGCTTGATCTTCACCATTCAGGTCTTGAATCCATGCTGGACTGATATGCCAAGCTTGTTCTAAACCAAGACTGGCATTGTTTTGGTTTTGACTGTGTTGGTGTTTACTTTGAACACTGCCTGCACCCTCTTCTTGCTCTAACACATCTGCTTGCCAGCGTTGTACATGGACAGCAGTGGGTTGTAAGCTGCGTTGTCCAATAAAGCTGGTGATGCTGTCTTGTTGTTCTGTGGCACTGCTACGATGGAAACGAATTTTTCTTCGTTCTAGCACTTTGTATTCGCTGTTGTCATCCACTAAACGCAGTTTTTGTGGTTGAATTTGAGTCGCAGAACTAGGCACAATCAATTGCGCCTCATCAATCAGCCAGTTGATCCCTTCACTGCGCATCAAGCGGGTTAAAAATGCATAGTCACTTTCGTT
>Ga0256893_1000100_pt1 | contig 34345 bp, 36 predicted proteins | sample MC6MC0666MT_FD_190201 | JGI IMG/M metagenome (GOLD analysis project Ga0256893, IMG submission 190201) | Metatranscriptome of enriched soil aggregate microbial communities from Iowa State University, Ames, United States - MC6-MC0666-MT... | ecosystem: Environmental > Terrestrial > Soil >... | reverse complement strand
CTGAAATGACGAGTTTAAATCAACAACACTTTACCGAATTAACAACGGCTCAAATTGAAAATATCTTTGAACAAGCAAAACAACGTGTTGAAGATCATTATTTAGAATTTACGGGAACAATTTTACCTCATGAAGCATGGGCATTGTTTAAAGCGGGTCATGTGGTGATTGTCGACGTACGCACCAATGAAGAACGTAAATTTGTCGGCTATGTAGAAGATACTATTCATATTCCTTGGGCGACAGGAACTGCGCTGAACCGCAATCCACGCTTTGCCAAAGAACTTGAAACTAAAATTGGAAAAGACAAGATCATTCTACTGCTTTGTCGTAGTGGCAAACGTTCCGCTGCTGCTGCAAATGTGGCTTTTAATGCGGGTTTTGAAAATATTTACAATATCGAACAAGGCTTTGAAGGTGACCTTGACGAAAATGATCATCGTGGTTCTTTCAATGGATGGCGTTTCCACAACTTACCTTGGCGTCAGGAATAAGGCTCTTGCTTTATTCCTCTTATGAATTTTTATAAGCAGTTGATAATGATTAAAAACGCTCTTAATTAGAATCAAATTAATGCAATAAATACCGGTCACAATTAAACACCAATAGCAAAATTCTTACTTTATTGGAGATGATAAAAACAGCATTTTTAAATCAGATGAGTAATCAATAAATTAATTTCCAATACCACCAAGGATTAAAACATGGCTAAGAACCAAGAAGTCACACGCCAAGCGCTAAATGATCAAGCAGCCCGTCAACTTGCCAATGCGACAAAAACAGTACCGCAACTCTCCACCATTACGCCACGTTGGCTAACACATTTATTGCAATGGACCCCTGTTGAAGCAGGTATCTATCGGGTCAATAAAGTCAGCAATACCGATGATATTCAGGTGGCTTGTACACAACGTGATGAAGCAACACTTCCACAAACTTTTGTCGACTATGAAGTTAATCCACGTGAATACTTTTTAAATGGTGTTTCCACAGTTCTGGATATTCATACTCGTGTTTCTGACTTATATAGTAGTCCTCACGATCAAATCAAAGAACAGTTACGCTTAACCATCGAAACCATTAAAGAACGTCAAGAAAGTGAATTAATCAATAATCCTGAATACGGCTTATTGGCAAGTGTTGCAGATGAGCAACGTATTTCCACTTTGACAGGTGCACCCACACCAGATGATTTTGATGATTTACTACGTAAAGTTTGGAAAGAGCCAGGCTTCTTCTTAGCACATCCCGATGCGATTGCAGCTTTTGGACGTGAATGTACCCGTCGTGGTGTTCCACCACCCACCGTAAGCCTATTTGGTTCACAGTTCATCACTTGGCGTGGTATTCCACTGATTCCTTCAAATAAAATTCCAGTTGAAGATGGCAAAACCAAAATCATCTTGTTACGCGTTGGTGAAAAGCGTCAAGGTGTTGTTGGCTTATTCCAACCAGGTCTTGCTGGTGAACAGGCACCTGGCCTATCTGTACGCTTTATGGGCATCAATCGTAATGCAATCGCCTCTTACTTAATCTCCTTATATTGTTCTCTTGCTGTGTTAACAGATGATGCACTCGCTGTGCTCGAAGATGTGGAGGTAGACAAGTACCATGACTATCCAACAACTTACAAGTAATCAACCTACTCCAGATATTTCTTCTGATCATATTGCTGATGCGCCCATCAGTGAATCTGTCATTGCACAATTGGCTGCTGAATTTTTTTCGGCTTTACCCAAGCAAAACCCACAAGGTTTTAACTTTGATATACCCGATCAACGATCTCAAGGTATTAGTCACCAACCACAGCCTAAAGACCCGATTACTGCATTGTCTGGGCGCATACCTGCCATTGTACAACAGGCAAATTTAAACCCGGATTCTACACATCACTATGTAGAACCGACCGCCGACCATCCCGAGCGTAGAATTCTATCTTCTTCGCCCATTGTTGGTGGTGCAAATACTCCTGATCCATTTGCTGTCGGACAAAAGCTAGATTTGTCTTTGAATCCTACACAAATCACACAACAGACTGCACCATCAAACCTAACAACGACTGCGCCACATCAAGCTCAATCGAGTTATTACTTTTTGGATCTGCCTCACCCTGAAGTTGCTAGCGCCCAAACAGTCAATACCAATACGGCTCAAACTGATGTGCTTAAAAATCCATATGCGTTTGATCATTATCATGTGACAGATGACCAGCAATTAAAAAGTGTATTACAAGATCGTAATGACAAACCTACAACAGCAGCGTCTGGTTATTATTTTCTTCAATCACCTACCATTGAAGCTGTTCGTCCGCATTCAGATGTGCAAATACCAGCGAATGCTCAGAACTATCAACCCATTGATATTTTGCAAATCCGTCGGGATTTTCCCATCCTACAAGAGCGTGTAAATGGTAAGCAATTGGTTTGGTTGGATAATGCAGCCACCACCCATAAACCTCAGGCGGTCATCGATCGAATTTCATATTTCTATCAACATGAAAATTCGAATATTCACCGTGCAGCACATGAACTTGCAGCACGTGCCAGTGATGCTTATGAGCATGCACGTGATGTTGTTGCTCGCTTTATTGGGGCCGCTTCAGCAAAAAATATCGTCTTTGTTCGAGGTACAACAGAAGGCATCAACTTAATCGCAAAATCGTGGGGTAAGCAGAATATTCAAGCGGGAGACGAAATTATTGTGTCCCATCTTGAGCATCATGCCAATATTGTGCCTTGGTACCAACTCAGTAAAGAAACTGGTGCAAAACTCCGTGTAATTCCTGTAGATGATACTGGTCAGATTCAGATTGAGGAATTTGTAAAATTGCTCAATCCTAGAACCAAACTGGTTTCGATTACACAGGTTTCTAATGCCTTGGGTACTGTAACGCCTACTCAAGAAATTATTGCATTGGCGCATGCAGCAGGTGTTCGAGTTTTGATTGATGGTGCTCAGTCTGTTTCGCACATGCCCACCAATGTTACTGCCTTAGATGCCGATTTCTTTGTGTTTTCTGGGCATAAAGTTTTTGGCCCAACGGGTATTGGCGCTGTTTATGCCAAGTCTGAATTACTTGATAGCATGCCTGTATGGGAAGGCGGCGGAAATATGATTCAGGATGTGACGTTTGAGAATGTGGTCTATCAACCTGCACCAAATAAATTTGAAGCAGGTACGGGGAATATTGCAGATGCTGTTGGCTTAGGTGCTGCTTTAGAATACGTAGAAAGTATTGGAATCCATAACATTGCACGTTATGAACATGACTTGCTTGAATATGGTCAACATGCACTACAAAGCGTTTCTGGACTACGCCTGATTGGTACTGCATTAAATAAAGCCAGTGTGATGTCTTTTACACTGGCAGGCTATGAAACGGAAGAGGTCGGGAAAGTACTCAATCAATATGGTATCGCCGTGCGTACTGGGCATCATTGTGCCCAACCGATCTTACGCCGTTTCGGTGTTGAACGTACTGTACGCCCTTCTCTTGCGTTTTATAATACCACTGAGGAAATTGATTTATTGGTTTCAGTATTGCATCAACTCCGCCGTGCTAAACCTTATAAATCCTAATTTTAAACTTTAGCTTTTAAAGCTTAGTTTTTAAGTTTTAGTTTTCAAAGACTTTATTGATCGATCATAATCACATGCTTAATTAATTAGGCATGTGATTTTTCGAGGTGACGATTGTATGATCTATTTTTGAATGGGGATGCGTAATTCATCCAATTAGTGAAAATATCCCCTCAATTCGATAAAACGATACACTACAACAAAAAAATTAAGCCGCTATTTAGTTTAAATCAGGTTGATTTACCATTATTTTTATCAACCTATTTTTGCAACATTTTTAAGACTATATTACTCATAACTTTAAAAGTAAATATATCGGCTGTACCTGTTAGTAAGGACAGTAATTTTTAACGGACGTATCATTCCCAAATTTTTTACTAATATGCTGAGCCCATATAGCGCGCTTTTTATCCAGCCATTGCAATGTTTCAACATCTACTAAAGAAGGCTTGGGTGCAAAGGATTTATAATCATTGATGAATTTTCCCATCCAACAATAGCCAAAGAAGTTTTCAGACATCATCTTGTCTTCGAGATTGTAAATAGGGAATAGCTCTTTCTCATAACTTTTTAAAAAATAAAGCTTGGCTAATGATGATTTATAAATTGCGTCAGCCATCGCATTTTTCTTAGTCGTGTCAGCTAAGCTATAAATAGGTGTATCAATATTGATAAATACATCACTTGTTTCTACGTATTTTTGAATGTCTTTTTTTGTTATTTCATTAGCAGAACATCCTATCGATACCAGTGGTATTAATATTAGAGTTAAAAATTTAAATTTCATAATTACCCACTTCCTTTATTGTCAAACTGCTTCAAGTCTACAACAGAACCTTCCCCCTTATACGTTCCATCTCCTGTTAACTGTTTTAACATTCCCGAATGATAATCTTCATTAAATATATTTTTAAATGTGGATCTGTTTACATATAGAGGACAATGATTATTTTCAGCCAATTGCCGAAGATGTACTATGGTTTCTGGAACAGTAATATTTTTTGCAATTCCTATTACTGCCAATACATCAAAAAAACTAAATCCTGTTTTAAGTCTGATTGAAAAGGTTTGTTTTTGAAATTGAGCAACTAATTTACTGGCTTCATGCATTGAGTGTTTCCGTACATACTGTTGAAACTTTACATACATCATAGTGTTGAAGGAAAGCTTATTAATCATTCCATCACCAAATTTGTTTATGTCATATTCCATACCAAAACGTAAAGCCAGTAGAAACTCTACTTTATTTGTGCGTTCCAGCCTTTGCCAATGATCTTCGTCAAAGAAAAAATTGTAAGGCGCAGCAATGTAGTAATTACCAACTTTAAACGCTGGATTACACGTTACAGAGGGATAGTTACAAACTTCAACATCCCTAGGAAACATACCCTTATCAGTTACAATAACGTCAGCCATAATTTTTTACCCTAAGTCATCATCTAGTGGAGGCATTGGTTTAGAAAGGTCATAAATTATTAGCTCTACCTGTTCCTCTTGATCACCTGAATCAATATGAACTGTATTTCCATCTTCATCAGTTTTCCCCTCAATAACTTCACCGTTTGCACGTTTCAATTGGTATGGAAAATCAACTAACGGTTTCTGAGTAGCTTTATCTAACAATTGGTGTTGCAAACCAAAATTTGTTGAGATTACTTTATCTATAAAGCTATTTTGTAAAGGCTCTTTTGAGCTTGAAGAACTTCTATAATTCTCACCTTGGCTTGTTCCAACAACATGATCTTGTTTAGGTAAAATTTTAGCTCCACAAGTCAATAAGTCATCAACATAAGCAACAGCTTTGCCATCCATAATAATATGATCATGGCTTTTAACAATTTCAGACCAACATTTGCACTTAGGGCAAAAGTGACCATCTCCAGCACGTAGAAATAGATTTCCCATTTGAGATGTTCGTTGTTGTGTTGCTTGAATGATACCTCCATGATTTGTCATAGAGTTATGAATTGCAAAACCTTTAGTCATGATTAAAACCATCTTGGCACAAAAAGCCTTCAGGGGCCTTATCACCGATAAAGATATTTATAGCTACAGAGTTATTAGGGCTATCGACAATCTCATCACCATTCTCTAAGTGGCTTCCTACCAATGCAGCGGACTGACCATTTATAAGACAACCCTTGCCAGCACCTGAAATGATTTTAGAAATTGTCCCATCTGCGTAAATAGCATCGTCACCAACTAAAGCAATAGGCAATCCACCTATTCGGCTTTGCAATGCAGTCGTTTTAACTAACCCACCATTTTTGGTTTTAGCCCCATTTACCGCAAGGTAATAGATCTTTTTGGGTCTGTGTCGAAAATAAAGCTGCTCTGCTTTTATTGTTTGCTTTATGTCTTCTTGAGACATCTGCTTTAACTGCTCAATTGGTAATTCATGTAAAAATTTAGGTTTCGTCATACTGAGGCCAATTATTGTTATTGAATGAAGAACATAGCAATTGAAACATAAAACCAACTATTAAGACAAATTTAATAGAATTATTAAATAATTTTAATAATTTAAATTGATCAATATCTTTACACTATTCATATTTCAATCAACTCGCTTATCAAGCCTATTGACCAATGTTCTCAATTAGATCTCTTGAATCTTTCTTAACAAATCAGATATTCAAATAATTGGGTAATATTCATTGCCCTACAGTATTTTGAATAGTCATCAAGAACACTCTACTTACAATTTAACAATCACATGCTTGAGCATCTGAATAAAAAAGCGAGATACTACAAAAAATTAAACCTTGTATGTTATTTATGCCTTCAATCAAAAAACTTTTCCTACTATCTAGCTTAATTATAGCAACACAAGCTTTTGCCTTACCTCAAGACTCACGTCGTGCAGGTGGCATAGCGGTTATTCCTGTTGCTAAAACCGTGTTAAATGTCACTTATCAAGACAAACCTGTCTTGATCGTGGATGGTGAAAATGCAGTAAACCATATTGTTTTTGGTATTCCGCTTTCAGCGCCACTGGGTACACTGCAATTACAAAGCTCTAAAGGCCCAATTAATATTGAAGTGAAGCCATTTAAATACGCTGAGCAGCGCCTCAATGTAAAAAATCAGGACTACGTCAATCCGAATCAAGAACAACTTGATCGTTATAGCCAAGAAGCGAAAGAACAAAACAGTGTTTATAGCTCTTTTAGCCCTGCACAATGGAAAGACTTTCCAACATTTATCCGTCCTACAGCAGGAAAATTTAGTAATTCATTTGGTCGTAAACGCTTTTTTAATGGTGAAGAACGTGCTCCACATTCTGGTTTAGATATCCCTGCCCCCATCGGACAAAAAGTGGTTGCGCCTGCCGCAGGAACAGTGGTTGCCACAGGCAATTATTTCTTTAATGGAAATACCGTTATGATTGATCACGGACAAGGTCTGATCAGCATGTTTTGCCACCTCAGTAAAATCAATGTAGAAAAAGGGCAAATCTTGAAACAAGGTGAATTATTGGGATTGGTGGGTAAAACAGGACGAGTAACAGGTCCACATCTACACTGGGGAATGAGCTTAAATAATGCCCGAGTTGATCCACAATTATTTTTATCACTTTAATTTTGCAAGCAAAATGCAAAGAAAACTTTGAACATTTGTTTCAAAAATGGTCCTTTTAAAGAAATACACATTTTGTAATAATTTATTTTTTAAAAAATTGTTAGCATGAGTCATGAATTTAAAAAGTTAGAGCACATAAAAAAAAGCCAATCTAAGGATTGGCTTTTTAGAATAATAATTTAATTATTCAGCTAAAATTATTTCAAAATCATGGGTGATTTCAACACCACCATCGGATAGCATTTTACTTGCTGAGCAATACTTTTCGGCTGATAATTCAACAGCTTTCGCTACTTGCTTCTCTTTTACATCATGCCCTGTTACCACAAAATGTAAATGTATCTTCGTAAATACAGCTGGAATCGTGTCTGCTCGATCCGCTTTGAGCTGACAAACAACATTTGTTACATTTTGCCTAGATTTCTTTAAAATGGTCACAATATCGAATGAAGCACACCCACCAAGTCCCATTAATATGAGTTCCATAGGACGTGGGCCACGGTTTTCACCACCATATTCAGCAGAACCATCCATCACAATTTGATGACCACTTTCTGATTTTGCTTCGAAAGCAACATTCTCTAACCAATGAACGCTAGTTTGCATTGCAACTACCTAAAAAAAGCTATAAATTTACGGGGTACCTGTACACTAGCATAAAATGAGTTGATAAGGAATTTCATCTCTACTGCTTCTACGTGACGAGTTCAATTTAGATCAACAGATCTAGTTATTATCCAATTCGGAATTTTTAAGCATGTCTTCTAATTTTGCACAACTTAGTACAGATGCTTTGTCTCCTGGTCAACTACCTGAGTCAGTCAAAGCTTTGCTCAAAAGAGCCCACATCAATCGTTTTCCAAAACGCTCAACGATTATTGATGCAGGTTCAGAGTCAAAATCACTGTATTTAATTTTAAAAGGTTCAGTTTCAATTATTTTACGTGAAGATGATGAACGTGAAATTGTTGTTGCATATTTGAACCCTGGGGACTTTTTTGGGGAAATGGGATTATTTGAGCAGAATCCACAACGTACTGCGGAAGTAAGAACCCGTGACGTATGTGAAATTGCTGAAATTTCATATGACAATTTCCACGAAATTAGTAAACAATATCCTGACTTAAGTTATGCCGTATTTGCACAACTTGTTCGTCGTTTAAAAAATACAACACGCAAAGTAACTGACCTTGCATTTATTGATGTATCTGGTCGTATTGCACGTTGTTTAATTGATCTTTCAGCACAGCCTGAAGCGATGATCTTGCCAAACGGCCGCCAAATCCGCATTACTCGCCAAGAAATTGGTCGTATTGTGGGCTGTTCCCGTGAAATGGTTGGTCGTGTTCTAAAAACACTTGAAGAACAAGGCATGATCGAAACCGACGGTAAAGCCATCCTTATATTTGATGTATCTTTAGAAGAATCTAATTTTTCTGAAGACGAACTAAGCACAGATGATGAATAAAACTTGAGAACAAATTTGAGAATTTATTTCCTTAAAGAATTATGTTGAATGGGGTAAATATCAAATATTGTCAAAAAGTTGAAATATAGTTTAAAAGCAAACTCCCGAGTTTGCTTTTTTCATGTTGCTAGAACTACACAGTGAATGACTGTGAGCTGGTCTCATGACCATGCTATAAAACTAGACCAAGCTAAAATGAGCATTTTATAAAAGAATCAGATAACTTTATCTTATTTTGATAATTAGAAACATTTTTTCACTTAGTTATCAAATTTAAATTACGCTATTATTCTCACAAGATACTGAATATTAGTTTTGAAGGACATAAAATGAAGTCAAATCGTTTAGGGCATTCTGATCTTGTGGTCCCTGAAATTTGTTTAGGTACCATGACCTTTGGTGAACAAAATAATCAGAATGAAGCATTTGAACAACTTGCTTATGCAATCGATCAAAATATCCATTTCTGGGATACTGCTGAAATGTATCCGGTACCCCCTAAACCAGAGACACAGGGATCGACTGAAAGCATCATAGGGAATTGGATTGCTCAAAACGGTCAGCGTGACAAACTTATCATTGCCACAAAAATTGCAGGCCCCCAACAAGGTGGCAGTCAAATTCGTGATGGGCATACCAAGTTTATAGAAGCAGAGATCAGTAGTGCTATTGATAGCTCGCTCAAGCGCTTACAAACAGACTATATAGATCTTTATCAACTGCACTGGCCACAACGCCCTGTTAACTTCTTTGGCACGCTGGGTTACAGCAATCAGCTTGCGGCACGTACACAAGACATCACCCCGCTTGCTGAAACCTTAGAAGCACTCTCGAAAGAAGTTAAAAAAGGGCGTATTCGTCATATTGGCTTATCCAATGAGACACCTTGGGGTACCTTAAAGTTTTTACATTTAGCTGAACAATTGGGCTTAGAAAAAATTGTGAGTGTACAAAACCCTTATAGTTTGCTCAATCGTACTTATGAAATTGGGATGTCTGAGATCGCACAACACGAGGGCGTTGGCTTACTCGCTTACTCACCCTTAGCCTTTGGTTACTTAACTGGCAAGTATCGCCACGGCGCACGCCCTGAAAAAGGACGTATTACACTATTTTCTCGCTTTAGCCGCTATAGCAATCCACAGAGCGATTGGGCGACAGAACAATATGCACAGCTTGCAGAAAAACATGGTTTAAGCCTTACCCAATTGGCTTTAGCATTTATTAAACAACAATTTTTTGTGAGTAGTACCATTATTGGTGCGACTACGCTCGAGCAACTAAAAGAGAATATTCAGGCCTTTGATACCCAATTGTCTGAAGAAATCTTATTGGAAATAGATGCGATTCATCAGCAGCAGCCAAACCCTGCACCTTAAGCACAATTTTTGAAACGCTCATTGTTCTACGTTGTTTTCAATAAAAAAGGATGCATAAGCATCCTTTTTTATTCGATAGGTTTTATCAAAAAACTTATCTTCCGCCTCGCGCAGTATAAACTGCCATTGCAGCAGGTAAATTCTTTTTCATTGCATTGATACGATTAACATCAGATGGATGTGTTGACAGTAATGCAGAACCTTTTCCTCCACCCTGTTTCGCCATTTTTTCCCACAAGCTAATTGCTGCTTGAGGATTATAGCCAGCTTTTGCCATCATCATTAAGCCGCCCTCATCTGCACGGCTCTCTAAACTACGTGAGTATGGTAAACCCACTCCAACTTGGCTTCCCAAATCGAGAGCAGCATTACCTAATTCACCAATTTGGCTACCTGCATACGATTTACCAATTCCTACTGCAAGATTGGTCAACGCTTGCGCACCTAATTTTTGTTTAGAATGTTCTTCTAAAGCATGGGTCATTTCATGTCCCATTACTGCAGCAACTTCAGCTTCAGATAGATTGAGTCGATTTACAATCCCTGTGTAAAAAACCACTTTACCACCGGGTGCGACATAAGCATTGATTTCGTCTGACTTAAGGACAGCCAACTGCCAATCAAATCTTTGACCCGTTTGGTTCATTTGATCTGCAAAAGGTTTTAATCGGATAAATGCTGCATTCACTTTTTTATAAGTTGCAGAAGTTGTATCTAGAGTCTTATTCAAACGTGCTTCTTGCACCGTTTTATTAAAGCCTTGTGTTGCGTTTAAATTAAGCGTTGCAGAATCAGCACCTGCCATATCCGCAATAGTTGAGCACCCTGAAATTGAAATGGCAGTCGCCGCACAAAGACTAAGCATTAATTTATTGTTCATTATAATCAACTCCATGGAGAACAATGAAAAGCACTGTGGATTATATGCAAATGTTACATAAGGTTAAATCAATAAGATCCATTAATTCATATTAATTATGTAAGTGAAATTTTACAAAAATTGAATCGCCAACCAATAGATGAGACAAATCACATTAAGCATCAAATATATGTTTTTCAATGGAATAATTTTTGTCTCTAACAATTGGTCGTTTCTTTTGATAAATAAAAATGCATTTTGGATCAAAATAACAGGAACCAGCACACATGCAACCATTACACTCAGACCTAACAATGCATTATTGATAATATTCAGATCAGTGGTTTGAGCCTGAATAATCAGCATTGCAATCGTTGGAGCACCGCCCATTGCGAAAATCAGAGAGTAAAATATTGTGCTCGATATATTCTTTTGCATCCTACAAACTCAATGTGTATATAAAAGGACATTTTAACAAGCTAAGCTTGAAAACCTAGCCTGATTGATATCGACTTTAGTCTTTTTTAGCTTTAAATAAAAAGCCCGATTTACATCGGGCTGAACACTCTGCGATCAAATTACTTTTTAACAACAGATTGATAGATTTGCTTTGCTTCAACCATGTTTTTGTTTAAATCTGAAATACGGTCGTTATTTGATGGGTGCGTTGAAGTGAACTTCTGTACCCCATTATTACTACCACCATCAATCTTGTTCATTTTTTGCCAAACGCTGATTGCTGCTTCAGGATTATAGCCAGCTTTCGCCATAAGCATTAATCCACCACGGTCAGCAGACGACTCTAAACTACGTGAATATGGCAAACCTACACCATATTTACTTCCGATATCTAAAGCTTGAGTGCCGACTGAGCCCAATTTATCGCCTGCATAAGTTTTGCCCATTTTCACAGCAAAATCTGTAATTGCAGTTGCGCCAGCACCACGTTTAGAATGCTCTTCTAAGGCATGGGTCATTTCATGTCCCATAATGGCAGCAATTTCAGCATCAGTCAGTTTCAATTGATTGACGATACCTGTAAAGAACACAACCTTACCGCCAGGCATGACAAATGCATTGAGTTCATTGGATTTAAGCACGCTCAATTGCCAGTCAAATTTTTGACCCGTTTGATTTGCTTGATCAGCAAAAGGTTTCATCTTTAAGAAAACAGCATTGACTCGTTTATATGTTGCAGATGTTGTATCAAGTGCTTTTTGTGCCCTTGCATCATCTACAAGAAGTTTATAATCTGCTGCTGCATTGAGGTTTAGCGTCGCAGAATCATTACCCGTTAATTCAGCAACAGTTGTACAACCTGTTAAGCCTATAGCCAACCCTAATCCAAGTAATAGTTTCTTGTTAATCATTATTTTCACCAAATTTCATAGATCTTATTGCAAGCTTCAAAACGAAGCTCAGCTCTTAGCGGCTGCATTATGTTGTATTTTACAAAAAAAATCAAAATATAATCACAGTTTATTTAAAACGCCTAAAAATAATAACAATAAAAAAAGCTCCCGAAGGAGCTTTTTAAAGATTGAATCAATTAAGCATCAAATGGATGACGCATCACAATTGTTTCATCACGATCTGGACCTGTTGAAATGATGTCGATAGGACATTCAATCAACTGCTCAATACGTTTTACATAATTAATTGCATTTTGTGGCAATTGATCTAATGATTTGGCACCAAACGTAGACTCAGACCAACCAGGCATAGTTTCATAAATTGGTTTTAATGTTTCAAATGCAAGCGCATCTGTAGAACCCACACAACCTGAATCTGCAGCTTCATAACCGATACAGATTTTCACTTCTTCCAAACCATCTAAAACATCAAGTTTAGTTAAGCAAATACCTGATAATGAGTTTACATCTACAGAACGACGTAAGATTTCAGCATCAAACCAACCACAACGACGCTGACGACCAGTCGACGCACCGAATTCTGAACCCACAGTACCCAAATGTTTACCAACTGCATCACCAACATCATTGGCAGCATCATAAACAAGCTCAGTTGGGAATGGACCTGCACCTACACGAGTTGTATAGGCTTTGGTGATTCCCAAAACATAGTCAAGATGCAATGGACCAAGACCTGAACCAGAACTTACCCCACCAGCGGTAGTGTTCGATGAAGTTACATACGGATATGTACCATGATCGACATCAAGAAGTGAGCCTTGCGCACCTTCAAACATGATGTTTGCACCATCTTTACGATAGTCATGCAATGTTGTAATCACATCTAAAACTAATGGCTTAACCACTTCGCGCCATTGATCACAAAGTGCCAATACATCTTCAACTTTAACTGCTTCAACACCGAAGAATTGAGTCAATTGGAAGTTATGATATTCAAGAAGCTCTTCAAGCTGTGCTTTAAGATGTTCGCCACCACGAACTAAATCCGCAACACGGATCGCACGACGGGCTACTTTATCTTCATAAGCAGGACCAATACCACGACCCGTTGTACCGATTTTGGCATTACCACGTTTCTTCTCACGCGCTTGATCAAGTGCAATATGGTGAGGAAGAATCAACGGACAGTTTGGAGAAATACGCAGACGTTCACGAACGGGTACGCCTTCTTTCTCAAGAATATCCATCTCTTTGATCAATGCTTCAGGTGAAAGTACAACACCATTGCCAATTAAGCAAAGTACGTTTTCACGTAAAATACCTGATGGAATGAGGTGAAGAACTGTTTTCTTACCACCAACGACGAGCGTATGCCCTGCGTTATGTCCGCCTTGATAACGTACTACCGCAGCTGCTTGATCTGTGAGCAGGTCAACGATTTTACCTTTACCTTCGTCGCCCCATTGGGTACCGAGTACCACAACACTTTTGCCCATAATAGCCTCATTACATCATGCTGTTAAAATAGAAAACCAAATCGAATGACATGAACATTCAATCTGATACTTAAATTGTTTCGATTTTCCACTCACCAGCAACATTCACCATCTGGTGGGTTGCATTTGGAACTGAGTTTAAATCGTCATTACCCAATAACTGAATTACACTTAAACCTTGTTGACGTGCTACGGCAATCGCATCCAGCAAAGTGGATTCGGTACCTTTCGGTGCAACTACTTTTTCAATCTGTTGACGTTGACCCGCACTTAAGGAATACAAGTCACAAGAAAAGCCTGTTGCAGGACGCGCGCGTCCAAAGTGTTCACCAATACCATCATAACGACCACCTTGTGCCAACGGTGCAGCACGGTTTGGTGCATACACGGCATACATTAACCCAGTGTGGTAATGGTACGAACGAAGCTCTACAACATCGATACCAATATTGAGTTTTGGCCAACGTGCTTGAATTTCTGTATATGTTGTTTTAAGTACCTCAAAAGCATTTTTAAATGCTTCATCAGCAAAAATCTCTGCGCTAATATTCGCTTGCAATGCATCCAGATCACTTGCATAACGACCTAAAGCATAAAAATCAGAACCAAATTCTAAATTTTGAGTGAATTCAGCAAGTTCTGGTAGTGCTTTGCGCTGATACAAATCAGATAAATGGCTTTCTGTTGATTTGTTTAAACCCACATGTTTTACCAGACTTCTAAACAGTCCTACATGCCCTAAATCAAGATGGATACCATCAGCTAAACCCGCGGTATTAAGCAGATTGAGCATCACATCGATCATTTCAACGTCTGCGTCAATACTGTCTGAACCAAATAACTCTGCACCTAACTGAAGTGGTGCACGCGTGGTATTAAAACCTTGTGGTTTAGTATGAAGTACAGTTCCTGCATAGCAGTAACGCGCCACACCTTGTACTTGATGTACATGGGCATCAATACGAGCCACTTGTGGTGTCATATCGGCACGCACACCAAGTAAACGACCTGAAAGTTGGTCGATGACTTTAAAAGTGGCTAAGTCTAAATCTTGATTCGATTCGGAGAGAGAAGAAAGAGATTCGATGTATTCGATGAATGGCGTATACACCAGCTGATAACCTCGTGATGCGAGGAAATCTAAAGCTTCACGGCGCAATTTTTCAATTACTTGCGCTTGCTCTGGTAATACATCAGCTACACCATCAGGTAATAACCATGTCTCTGAAATGGGCATGTTGTAAACCTAAATCCTGTCAGCGCGGAAGTAATCCGCATAAAAAAATCGGGAACACACCCGATTTCTCTTATTTTAGCACGATCATCTGCGCCATGCATTAATAAAATAACTTTTGATGCCTAGATAATTTGACCACTTATGCATAATTTAGGCAAAAAACTATCTATTACACATTACCCCACTTCAATTCTTTGTATTTATTTAACTTTTCACACAAGTGTTGATTGCTATTTGCGTTGTTGAAAATATAATTTATTCGTTTAGAAAAACAGCATCTATTTAAAGCAACTGAAATACTAAAAACTGGGGAAGTATGGAACTACATAGCAACTTATATTACACGCATCCAAATACGGAAATCATGCAAAAGCTAGGCCGTTTATTTCAAGAGCATCGCGGTGAACAAGACAAATTTATTGCTGTTGCAGTTGAGCTCAATTCACAATTGGGGCAAGAACTTGCAGAAGATCTTTTAAATACAGTTGACAATATTGAGTTTGATTTGGGTCCTGAATCATTACACACTATTGCAGGCTATTCAGTTGCCCATTTTGTGCATGGTTCTTCGGGTGATGAGTTTATCGAAGCAATCCTACTTTTCTTAAAAGCATTACTCCCTGAAATTCACACTCTGGCTTGGGGTTGTGGGGATGATGACCCGTGGGAATTCTGGTTTAAATTTGAAGGCGATGAGTTGATTCGTGAAGATGATGAACCTTTCAATGATCCTGAACAAGATGACGAAATAAAATCTTCCATTTATACATGGTGGCATACAGGTTTACCTGAAAAAATCAAAGAAGGTTTCTTAAACCAAGCATAAATTTTTATTCAGATTTAAAGGGAAGTACAAAATCGAATCGCTGTACTTCCCTGTTATTTTGACTCTTTCAGCTATTTTAAATAGTCCTCGATACTCACCACTTGTGAAAACATTTGAAAGGCTGACAAACAGGCTGTTTGTACATCTTCTGCTTCAACTGTTTTGCCTGAATAGCTCAATTGACGCGTCGCTGTAGCGTCTGCAATGATCGTCGGTTGATAAGCAAATTCTGCCGCTGCACGTGACGTCGCATCAACACACATATGCGTCATCATGCCACTAATCACCAATTTATCAACATTCAGTCGCTCTAATTCTGCTTTTAAAGTGGTTTGAAAAAAGCTATTGGGATAATGTTTTTCAATCACAATTGAATCGATCTTAACACGTAAACCCGAATGTAGTGCTACACCCTGCGTTCCTGCTTCAAAAAATGTAGCATTGGGTTGATTGGCAATATGCTGAATATAAATAATCGGCTGCTCACGCTTTATAAATAGATCTTCCAATCGATTGATATGTTTTAAAGCCTGTTCCGCACAGAACAACTCCATCTTCCCTTGAGGAAAATAATCGTTTTGTACATCTATCACTAATAATGCTGTTTGACTCATGGTGTTTCCCTAACCCTTGTGTTGATGTTTTTATAAGATTAATCAAAACAACTGGCGATTTGCAGTCACTCATGAAAGAATAATCGATTAGAAACTTTCAAACTGAAAATTTGTTCAATTCACTATGTTGCCAAATGACCCAATTGACCTCAAAATTTTAAAAATACTAAAAACTGATTCTCGGTTAAGCAATAAAGAGATCGGAAAATTAGTACACCGTACAGGCCAAGCTGTAGGAAGTCGCATTGCGCGAATGCAAGATGAAGGCACAATTCAGAAATATACGATTACGCTACAGAACCAATCAACACAATTTATACGTGTGATGATGCAGACTAATGAATTTGAACGGTTTGAAGCATTTATCGCTCAATTTGAGTCAATTGAAAGTTGCTATAAAGTCTGTGGTTCCGCTTGCTATATGCTGGTTGCGCATTTTGATAGTCATGCAATCAATCTATTTATCGAGCAACTCTCTGAATGGGGACAATATTCAGTAGATAGTGTCGTAAGAGCAATTGAAACTCAGCCTTAATTTTATATCCAAATCCATATCATGTAAGAATAACAAATGAAATCTTCAGAAAAAACATTACGCGAACATAGTAAATTTCTAAGTTTAGTACTTCGACATCAACCAGAAACCATTGCAATCCAACTCGATTCTGAAGGCTGGACGGATGTACACATCCTTTTACAGCAAATGATCAAACACAGAAGACCACTTAAACTCGTAGAGTTGATTGAGGTTGTTGAAAGCAGTGATAAAAAACGCTTCCAGCTCGCACCTGACCAAAGCAAAATCCGCGCAGTACAAGGTCATTCTAGTGCTCAAGTTCAACGTGAGTATGCTGCTATCACGCCGCCCGATACACTTTTTCATGGCACAGCAACTCGCTTTGTTGACAGTATTTTAGAAAAAGGCTTAATTTCAGGTGAACGTCATCATGTGCATTTATCTGCTGATTTAGTCACAGCACAAAAAGTGGGACAACGGCATGGCAAAGTCATCATTTTCATCCTAGACACCAAACAGATGCACCAAGATGGTTTCCAGTTTTATTGTGCTGAAAATGGGGTTTGGTTGACTGAACAAGTGCCGATAAAATATTTAAAGTTATTCGAAAGCAAATAAAAAAACTAATCCAGCGGTAAGGCTGTGGTCTGTTTAATCTTCTGTAAAGGGATTTCAGTTTTGACATTCTGGATCCCTGGAATTTTATTCAAATGATTAATTTGAAATTTACGATATGCCTCTAAATCGGAAACCACAATACGTAAGAAAAAATCACAATCTCCTGCCATAAGTTGACATTCAACAATTTCAGAAATATTCATAATGCTTTCGATAAATTGATTGACTGCTTGTTCATCCTGACTCTTTAACCAAATTCGTGCAAAGACTGTCAAACTGAGATCTACTTTGTGTGGATTGACCAATGCAACATATTGGTCAATGATCCCCTCATCCTCCAGTTGCTTTACTCGTCTTAAACAAGGTGAAGCAGATAAACCGATCTGTTCTGCCAATTCATTATTTTGTAGTTTTCCATTACGTTGTAATGCACACAAAATACGCCGATCTATCTGATCCAATTTCATAAAATTATTTCTAGTAGATAAAACCAAAAAATAACATATTTCAGCAATAATATTGCAAAAATTATTTTACAGGCAGCAAATTTAGCGAAATATAGCGAATCATTTGGCATAAAATAAAAATCATCTTGTTTTACCGACCATTGAGCGACTCATGTTAAGTTTTAAGAACACTACGACTGAACTGACCTATTCAATTGAATTTAGAGAGTTTGTACGTGGGCTTAAAACCTCTATTCCAATGCTACTCGGTATTATCCCTTTTGCATTGGTTTTAGGAACACAAGCAGCGCAAAAAGGATTTTCTGCCTTAGAAGTTCCTTTATTAACAGGACTCAATTTTGCTGGTGGTTCTGAATTCGCCATTATTGAAGTCTGGACGCAACCACCTCAATTGTTGTTTTTAATTCTGATCACTTTTCTGGTCAACAGCCGCCATATTTTAATGGGTGCAAGTTTAGCACCCTATATTCGACATTTGCCCAGTCGTAAAGCCCTTCCATTATTATTTTTTATGTGTGATGAAAGTTGGGCCCTTAGCATTACGGATGCACACAAACAAAACCCTCGCAATCCCTATGCAGGATTTAGTGTGTTTTTTTATATCGGCCTTTGTTTTGCGTTATATGTCATGTGGGTGGCTTTTACTACTATGGGAATCGGCATTGGTTCTTTCCTTGGTGATGTCACAAAGTTTGGTTTTGACATGGCATTCCCCGCAGTTTTTCTAGTGCTTTTACGCGGAATGTGGAAAGGTTTTAAACCCGCTCTGCCTTGGTTGATTAGTTTGATCGCGGCCGCACTGGCCTATTATTATCTACCCAAAGGCTGGTATGTATTGATTGGTTCTATTTCAGGAATTATCGCTGCTTTTTTACTGATTGGAGATGAAGAATGATTCATATGACGACATTCATCGCCATTGTTTGTGTGGGATTAACAACCTACTTAACTCGAATTTTAGGCTATTTACTGTTAAAGAATAGACATCTCAGCAAAAGAACCACGCGAATTTTACAGGTTATCCCCGGCTGTGTTTTGATATCAGTGATTGCACCCTACTTTGTTACAGATCAACCAGCCAACTTGATTGCAATTATCATCACACTATTCGCAGCTTGTTATTTTTCATTATTACCCACTGTACTGATCAGTATCATTGCAACAGGGATTTTGAGATACTTTATGCTTTAAACGTTCTCAATAGCCTGTCACTCCTGACTTGATGCAATTCAAAACCTCAATTAAGGTTTTGAATTTTGCTGTAATATTTTAATTAATTCAGCATTTTGAAACTCAACTTGAGTCAAACGTGTTGAGGTATTGTCTAAAACTTCCTGCTGTACATGCATTTTTTTAGCCAAATCTTGCATAATTTGTAAGGTTTGTTTGAGATGTTGCTCTTGTGCATGGATCTGTTGCTCATGATTCTGCACATGCTTAAGCCATTCAAGGTTTTCTTTCTTTAACTTTCCCATTTGCCAAATCACAAACATCATGGCCAGATAAAGAATCACAATAACCAAATATATGAAAAACATCATTCCCCCCCAACAAAACATGTCAATCTTCGTCTTGATTAAACTCAAGTCATTAAAGTTATTTTTAAGTGATAAATATTAGATTAATAAAATGATTCACACAAATCTAACAAGCGATTTGCATAGCCCCATTCGTTATCATACCAAGCAAACACTTTCGCCTGTTGACCCACGACCATAGTTTGAGTCAGATCAACAATCAGTGAATAAGGTGAATGATTAAAGTCACTTGAAACCAATTGCTCATCTGTAACAGACATAATCTCAGCATAATCATATTTTGCTGCTTGAATTAAGGTTTGGTTAATTAAATGAGCTGTTACAGGCGCTTTAGCAATAAATGTTAAATCAATGGCGGCAACATTAATTGTTGGTACACGGATTGAAAAACCATCAATACGGTTTTCCATTTTGGGCATGACTTGTTTTAATGCACCCAAAGCAGAAGATGTAGTTGGAATAATATTTTGTCCTGAGGCACGTGCGCGGCGTAAATCTCGATGTGCATGATCCAGTACAGATTGATCTGCTGTGACCGCATGAATTTCAGTCATTAATGCGCTGTCAATTCCAAATGCATCATCAATAATTTTGACCAAAGGGACTAAAGCTTGTGTGGTACATGACACACCCGAAATAATTTGATCACTAGCTTTAACATCATGATGATTTACCCCATAAACAATGGCAGCATCAACAGTATCAAAAGGTGCAGCACCGATAATGACGCGTTTTGCACCAGCTGTTATATGTTGTGTTGCAGCGGCTCTTGAACGAAACAGCCCTGTACATTCTAAAACAACATCAATGTTAAGCGCTTCCCAAGGCAATAATTCAGGATTGGCTTGTCTTAAAATTTGAACTTTCTGTTTAATTTGCCGTGCGTCAATCAACATATAAAGCTGTCCATTTTCTTGAACGATATTCACCGCACCGTCAAAGCGACCATGTGTAGTATCATATTTAAATAAATGAACCAGCGTTTCAACATCTGCAATATCGTTAATGGCAACAATTTCAAAATGGAAGTTTTTCGGATTTTCAAACCAAGCGCGTAATACATTCCGTCCAATTCGCCCGAATCCGTTTATTGCCACACGTTGCATCAGTTGTCCTTTTACAGCCAAATTACCATAATCAGTTATATGGTATAAGATTTATGATCACTACTGTTAATATATAGCTGACTTTAGCAAGAAAAAATTCGAAAACAATAGAATTTAAAACATCATTGGATAAAAAAATGTATTCATCTTTGCTCACAATGACATTTATGCGGCGCCTATTTTATTTTTGCTGTATTGCGATATGTATTTTTATATTTCTTCCTTTCAGTTATGCCCAACAGAAGAATATTCAAAATAATTATTCACGATGCAGCGAAACACAGACTCTGCAATTGATTGATAAACTTAAATTGATTTCCCCTGAACAGAGAGATACACGCTATCCAACATTTGAGCGCTGTATAAAGCTGGATCAAAATCGGCAATTGATCGCAATTATTCAACCACTTCATATGCCGTCTGGGTATGCAGATTAAGACTTAAATCTTTATTTGATTGACAACGCATCTGAAAAAATTCTAAATCACTATCATTATCCCATGAAGATTTCTTCAGATAACCATCAGTTTGAAAATTTAAAATTTGATATCAATCCTTACTCTAAAACTCCCCATACTCATGTTATTGGATTGGCCTTAACCTATGGGCATTTAGGTAGAATTGACTATACAATAAGTGAAATAAAGTTATTCAAAATCAGCAATCAACAAATGCAATTGGTTTTAGATAAATTTATGACGAATTACTCAGCTGGCGAAAGACCGTCTCTATGTGAAAATAATGCACAAACTGAGACTCAAATTTTACTTCACCCCTTAAAACAGAACAGTCATGGTTTAGCAGATATTCAATTAACGGAAAAAACAGAGCGTATAACACTTAACGAAAAAAACTGTAGTACCCAGCGTATTGTCAAAAAGCAACGCCATATCATGAAATTTGATGGGAAAAAATATCATTTTGAACATCTTAATTTTTTAGACTTTGGAATTTAATTGTATTTTGAACTTTTTAGAGATGAGCGCATGAAAACATTACAAATTGTATTGAACGCTGCACTGCTTTTGATTACTGGAAATAGTTTTGCAGCACCTTATCAAGCTTGTTCAGAACAATTACAAGATTCTTTAATTCAAAAATTTAAACTAACCAACCCAAGTTTTGCAAAGACTGAAGCTAAAACATATAAAAGCTGTATCAATTTGGACAGTACACAAAGAATTCAATTGGTTGCCATTAGCCAACCGATTAATTATAAATCTTATGATGATATGGAGCATGATCTAAATTTATATTTAATTGACTCTTCTCATCATAAAATTCTGCAAAAGTATAAAGCCCCAGAAACTTTTTATTCAGATGCAGATCATTATGATGGAGCAAAACTCCACAACACAAGATTTTCAACCTTGCCGAATACAGATGTGATCGGCTTAGAGACCTCATCCTCACATGAAGGTGGTTTTACCTATAGCCATAATAATCTTGCTTTATTTAAAGTTAATCCTCGCCAACCAATTAAACAAGTTTTTGCGGGTATTGGAACAAATGATAGTGGCTATGAAAGAATTGGAAATTGTATAGGAAATAATACCAATTCAGATGTAAGACGTATTTTAGTGCTTTCCAACAAAACCACACATGGTTTACAAGATATTGTATTAAAAGAAATCAAAGACCAAACGAAAACCAACTATCAGACATGCAAATCTGTAAAAAAACAATATAAACAACAACAGACCATTAAATTTAATGGTCAAGAATATAAATTACAGCATAATGATCTACTGGGAATTGACCCTTTTTAAGCAAGCTTAAATACGATAATGGTAAAGTGGCTAAGTTTTAAATTTATACAACCAAAATTTACTCCAGACGAAAGTTGAAAATGTATAGAAATACCAATAATTCACCTTAAAATCATTGGTGGACACTACATTTTCCGTTATACTTTGGCGTTTTTAAAAATAAGCCCGTGTGGTGACTGAGCGCAAAAATCAGACTCAGCAACGCACTTTTAGCCAATACGAAAATTAAGGAGTGACTTGGTTGTGAGTACTCGTTTTATGACAACTGCTGAAATACGTGAAGCATTTTTGCGCTACTTTGAATCGCAAGGACATACACGTGTCGCGTCAAGTTCACTTGTACCTGCCAATGACCCTACTCTGCTTTTTACCAACGCAGGGATGAACCAGTTTAAGGACTGTTTCCTTGGATTAGAAAAACGTGACTATGTTCGCGCAACGACGTCGCAAAAATGTGTCCGTGCAGGCGGTAAGCACAACGACTTAGATAATGTCGGTTATACAGCACGTCACCATACATTCTTTGAAATGTTAGGTAACTTCTCTTTTGGTGATTACTTTAAGCGTGACGCGATTCGTTTCGCTTGGGATTTCCTTACGGGTGAAGAATGGTTGGCACTACCTAAAGATAAATTATATGCCACTGTTTATCATACAGATGATGAAGCTTTTGACATTTGGAACAAGGAAATTGGCTTAGCTGCAGATCGTATTATCCGTATTGGTGACAATAAAGGCGAAAAATACGCTTCTGATAACTTTTGGGCAATGGGTGATACTGGTCCGTGTGGTCCTTGTTCTGAAATTTTCTTTGACCATGGCGATCATATTTGGGGTGGCTTACCGGGTACACCTGAGGAAGATGGTGACCGTTTCATTGAAATCTGGAACAACGTTTTCATGCAGTTTAACCGTACTGCTGATGGCGTACTGCATAATCTTCCTGCACCATCTGTAGATACAGGCATGGGCTTGGAACGTATTTCTGCTGTTTTACAGCATGTCAATTCAAACTATGAAATTGACCTGTTCCAAAATTTATTAAAATCTGCTGCTGAAATTATTGGTGTTGATACATCTGAAGCGGTTGCAACTGCACAAGCAAACAATAAACCAATTGAATACCCTGCTTCACTTAAAGTAGTTGCAGACCATGCCCGTTCATGTTGCTTCCTGATCGCAGATGGCGTTAATCCTTCAAATGAAGGTCGTGGTTATGTATTGCGTCGTATTATCCGTCGTGCAGTACGTCACGGTAATAAAATGGGCGCAACGGGTACATTCTTCTACAAAATGTTACAACCATTAATCGATGCCATGGGCACTGCTTATCCTGAGCTTGAACAACGTCGTAATGTGATTGAAGCTGCTTTGGTTCGTGAAGAAGAATTGTTTGCGAAAACGCTTGAACAAGGATTAAAACTGCTTGAAGGTGAATTAGCCAATCTTAAGGGTAAAACCATTCCAGGCGAAACAGTCTTTAAACTTTACGACACTTATGGCTTCCCTGCTGATTTAACTGCAGATATCGCACGTGAACGCGAACTGGAAATTGACGAAGCAGGTTTTGAAGTTGAAATGGCAGCACAACGCCAACGTGCACGTGATGCAGGCAAGTTTGCTGTTGACTATAATAGTATTGTGAAAGTAGATAGCGATACTCAATTTGATGGCTATGAAGCAACTCAAGGTCAAGGTCAAATTATTGCGATCTACAAAGATGGCGTACAAGTTGATGAAATTGCTGAAGGCGACGAAGCACTGATCGTATTGAACCAAACACCATTCTATGCAGAAAGCGGTGGTCAAATTGGTGATACAGGTGTGTTCAAAAACGATACGGGTATTTTTGAAGTTCAAGATACTAAAAAATCTGGCGGCGCGTTTGTCCACCAAGGCATCGTGACAATGGGAAGCTTAAAAGCGACTCAAAATGTTGAAGCAATTGTAAAAGCCGATCTTCGTGAAGCTACTGCACGCAACCACTCTGCAACTCACCTTTTACATGCCGCTTTACGTCAAGTATTGGGCGAGCACGTACAACAAAAAGGTTCGTTGGTCGCTTCTGACATTTTACGTTTTGATTTTGCCAATGACCAACCTGTGACATTTGAACAAATTCAACAGGTTGAACGTATTGTAAACCGTGAAGTGATTGCAAACACCGCCGTTTCTACTGAACTTTTAGACATCGATGCCGCTAAAGAAAAAGGCGCAATGATGTTGTTCGGTGAAAAATATGGTGATGAAGTTCGTGTACTTTCTATGGGCTCAATCAAAGATGAGAAAAATTTCTCTATCGAACTTTGTGGTGGTATCCATGTTAAACGCACTGGCGATATTGGTCTGTTTAAAATCACCTCTGAAAGTGGTGTTGCAGCAGGTGTTCGTCGTATTGAAGCTGTCACAGGTACCAAAGCGCTTGAAATTGTTCAAAAATTTGATGCAGACATTTTGCATATCAATGACTTATTAAAAGCACAGAAAGATCAAACAGTTGAAAAAGTTCAATCAACTCTAGAAACAGCACATCAATTGCAAAAACATATCGAGCAATTGAATCAAAAATTGGCGAACTTCCAAGCCTCTGATTTAATCAATCAAGTGACAGAAATTTCAGGTCGCCAAACACTTATTGCCACAGTTCAGGGACAAGATGCGAAGTCTGTTCGCCATCTTCATGACAGTGTCAAATCAAAATTAGATAATGCAGTGATTGTGCTTGCAGCTGTAGAGGGTGAAAAAGTTAGCCTTATCGCTTCTGTAGCTAAAGATTTTACTGCAAATCTAAAAGCGGGTGACATCATCAAACACTTAGCTACTGAGTTGGGTGGTAAAGGTGGTGGTAAACCTGACTTAGCACAAGGTGGCGCGCCACTAAACGAGAAGTTTGAACAAGTAATGGCAGATTTAACTGCTTGGCTTGCTCAAAAATAATACTTCACCTTTTGTGTAACTGACCCTAATGCCGATTAGGGTCATGGCTTATATGGAACAACTATGGCATTAATCGTTCAAAAATATGGCGGTACTTCTATGGGTACTCCCGAGCGCATTTTAAATGTTGCTCGTCGCGTAAAGCGTTGGCATGACCACGGCCACAAGGTCGTAGTGGTTGTATCCGCAATGAGTGGTGAAACAAACCGCTTATTGGCTTTAGCGAAAGCCATTACCGAAACCCCTGATCCTCGTGAACTAGACCAAATGGTGTCTACGGGTGAACAGGTAACGATTTCAATGTTAGCAATGGCGCTCAATTCAATTGGTGTTGAAGCTAAGTCACTCACAGGTCGCCAAGTTGGTATCAAAACTGACAGCGCGTTTACCAAAGCCCGTATCGAATCTATTGATACAGATGTGATGACAAATCATTTGGATGCAGGTCGTGTCATTGTTGTTGCAGGCTTCCAAGGTTTCGACATTGATGGTAATACAACAACTTTAGGCCGTGGCGGTTCTGATACTTCTGGTGTTGCACTTGCTGCGGCATTAAAAGCTGATGAATGTCAGATTTACACAGATGTGGATGGGGTTTATACCACTGATCCTCGTGTTGCACCTAAAGCAAAAAAAGTTGATCGTATTTCATTTGAAGAAATGCTTGAAATGGCATCTCTCGGTTCTAAAGTATTGCAGATTCGTTCTGTTGAATTTGCAGGAAAATACCAAGTGCCTTTACGCGTATTATCAAGTTTTGATAATGACAATGATGGCGCATTCGACGAAGATTTCAAAAACAATGTCGGAACACTAATCACTACTGAAGCGGAAGACAATATGGAACAGCCAATTATTTCTGGTATCGCATTTAACCGTGACGAAGCTAAATTAACAATTTTAGGTGTACCTGATGAACCAGGTATTGCGTCTAAAATCTTATCACCTATTGGTTCTGCAAACGTTGAAGTGGATATGATCATCCAAAACGTTGAAGAAGATGGTACTACTGACTTTACCTTTACAGTGAATCGTAGTGAGCTTAAAAAAGCCAAAGCAATCTTAGAAGAAACTGCTACAGCGATTGGTGCACGTGAAGTTGCTACACGTGATGATATTGTCAAAGTTTCGATTGTCGGTGTAGGTATGCGTTCTCATGCAGGTGTTGCAAGTAAAATGTTTACTGCACTTGCAGATGAAGGTATCAATATCTTAATGATCTCAACTTCGGAAATTAAAATTTCTGTGATTATTGAAGAAAATTACTTAGAACTTGCTGTTCGTTCACTACACACAGCTTTCGGTTTAGATCGTGAACATGGCGAATCGAGTGCGCGTGCGTAATTTTTGATCAAATATAGCAACTTATTCGCTGTTTTGACCAAGAAAAAATCAGAGCCACTATAGTGTTTTCTATAGTGGCTCTGTTATATTAGTTTTGAGGTTTTAGAGAAATTTCAATAGAGCTATGTGAAAATGAAAAACTTGTCACATTATTCTGTTAAAATTATCGGTGCTATTTAAAGTTGTGTTTTCTATTTTTTAGAAATTCATCGCAGGTTTAGCGTTTAAGCAAGGAGATAAACATGCTGATTCTGACCCGCCGTGTCGGAGAAACTTTGATGATTGGGGATCAAGTCAGTGTTACTGTGCTTGGTGTTAAAGGCAACCAAGTTCGTATTGGTGTAAATGCCCCAAAAGAAGTTTCTGTACATCGCGAAGAAATTTATCAACGTATTCAACATGAGCGTGCTATGCACGAGCATTTGCAACATATTGATCAAGATTATCAACCTTCTTTTGAAGATGATAATTCGCAAAACACCTATAATCGTTAAGATTATAGTGGTTTTGGAAACTAAAGCGGCTTTTAAGCCGCTTTAAATTTTTATTGATCAGTAAAAAACATCATCCGTTTTATTCAAGACCCAGTGCTTTTTTGACTGGCGAATAGCTACGGCGATGCTGTTCAATCACCCCATGCTCAGCAATAGCTTCAAAGTGTGCTTTGGTTGGATAGCCTTTGTGTTTTGCAAAACCAAATTGTGGATATTGCTTGTCTAACTCAACCATTTCATGATCACGTGTTACTTTGGCTAAAATACTTGCCGCACTGATCTCAGCATGTAGAGCATCCCCTCCTACGACCGCATCACAGCTCATGCTTAAGCCTTTAGGAACTTTATTTCCATCCACAAGCACATGTTCAGGTATGGTTTTAAGGGTCTCTACTGCACGTCTCATTGCCAATAATGAAGCTTGCAAGATATTCAGCTCATCAATTTCTTGATGTGTTGCTTCAGCAATTGCCCAAGCAATCGCTTTTTCTTGAATTTCAACAAACAACTTTTCACGTTTTTTTTCAGTTAATTTTTTAGAGTCATTTAACCCTTGAATTGGATTGTTTGGATCTAAAATAACAGCAGCTGCAACCACAGAGCCAACCAAAGGACCTCGTCCTGCTTCATCTACACCAGCAACTAACATTTTCTTTCCTATCATAAAAGAAGCTCAATAGATTTTATCTGAGTTCTTACATCATCGCCTTGAGATGATGACAGATTTTAGACCTTTTTCTTTCTACATAAATTCAATGGACTGAGCAAAATTTAAAATACTTTGCTTAGAGTGAATGACTTAATTTTAAGAAAAGAGCATCAACCCTAAGACCATGAATTTATTAAAATACAAAAATCTATATCAATAAATTCATATATCTTTGGTTTTAATGCAATTATTTCATTGCTTCAGCAACACATGCATTGATTGTTTTTGTCACAACGTTTGAAACAATCGTTGCACGTGCTTGAGGGTCTAAAGCAGCCGTTGCCAAATCTACAGTACTGACACTTTGTGGTGCTTTTTCACTGACACAACCACAAATTTCACTTTGTACATTGTTTTTCTGATCTGTAGTCATGACTTTTGTTGCAGTCTTCCAAGCAGGTAAATTATTCAGTTCAGTTGTACATTTCGCATTTATCGCGATTTTAAGCGCAACACCCCCTAACTGCTGAGTTGTTGACGCTGCTACAGCACCTGTTGGGTCATTGGTCGCGCAAGCCGTTAGACCTAAAGCGATTGAAGCAAGCAAGACAACACGATTTTTCACAATTTTTTCCTTTTTATGAGATAAAGCTAGGGTATTTTGCCTAAACTTATACTTGTATTAAACTAATTATTTCAATAATCAACTCATTAGATGCTAAATGGATAAATATTTCACAATTATTGCTTTAAGCGTTGCAAATTTAAAACAATACGTTGAGTTTTTAGAAATGATTTCTTTAAATAAAATCCATATCATAAGCACTAAATTAAACTGGAATCTGTGTCATGCAACAAAAATCACAATACTATACAAGGACAGCACAATGGTTGCATTGGATTATGGCAATCATCTTTATTACCGCTTGGGTCATTGGTTTTTATAGTGGCAATTTTTTAAGCTATGATGTCGATGGGCCGTTTAAAGGTGATGTCATCACCTTACATAAAAATATTGCATCGGTAATTATCTTTTTAGTCATTATCCGTATCTTTTGGCGATATACCCACCCTGTGCCTGAACTACCTGAAACAATGTCACCATTAATGAAAACTTTGGCTCATTTAGGACATTTAGGTTTATATTTCATGTTATTGGCATTGCCAATCACTGGATGTTTATTTAGCTGGAGTGCTGGTCATCCCGTGCCTGTACTGTACTTATTTGAGATTCCAAGACTTGTACAAGATAATCCCGATTTAACAGCGATTGTGAAACCTTTACATATTTATATTTCATGGGCTGCTGGCCTACTTCTTGTCGGACATGTTCTCGCTGCGCTCAAACATCACTTTATTGATAAAGATAATGTGTTGAAAAGTATGACACGACAAGGCTAGTCAAATACAAATTAAAAGCACATCAAACGGTGTGCTTTTTTATATTTTTATTATGTTTTAAATTCTAGATCTTTACTTTAATGCTTCTTTTGCACAACCTTTTAAACTATTTATCACCGCCTGTTCAATCAACTTATTTTTTGTAGCTTCATTAAAAGTTGCCATAACCAGCTGTTTAGCAGGGATATCATTCAAAGCATTCTCACTGACACAGCCACAAACTTTTTGCTGTGCATGTTGCTGCTGTGTAGCAGTCCATAAAAATGAAGATGCTTGCCAAATTTTTGAAGCTTTCAATTCACTGGCGCACTGCTGTTCGATTAATGGTTTTAACATTTTATGCGTAATCGTTTCTGTACTTGAGTCTGCACATGCAACAGTCACAGGTAAAATAATGAATAAGGTTAAACTTGTTGTTAAAAATTTCATTCTATTTTCCTTATGAAAAAAAGCAGTGTTCACACACTGCTTTTATAGGCTTAAAGAATATAGCTTGATTTAAGCCAATTGATCAATTTGATTGTTCCATTTTTGCTTTTCTTCATTTGAAATAAATGACGCTTCAAATGAATTTTTTGCCAATTGCTTTAACTCTGTATTGGAAAGATCTAGTGCTTCAGCAATCGAAATAAAATTATCATTCATATAGCCACCGAAATAAGATGGGTCATCTGAATTAACAGTCACATGCACTCCTTTTTGCAATAAACGATGAATATTATGTTGTGCCATATTATCCACCACACACAATTTTAAATTGCTCAGTGGGCAAACAGTCAAAGGCATCTTTTCTGCAATTAAACGTTGCATCAGGGCTGGGTCTTCTTCTGAACGTACCCCGTGATCAATACGGTTTACTTTTAATAAATCTAAAGCTTCCCAAACATATTCAGCAGGCCCTTCTTCTCCCGCATGCGCAACCACCAAAAAACCTTCTTTGCGTGCTTGAGCAAAAACTCGTTCAAACTTAGCTGGTGGATGTCCAACTTCGCTTGAATCTAAGCCTACAGCAATAATTTGATCTTTATAAGGCAAGGCTTGCTTTAATGTTTCAAATGCTGCTTCTTCACTTAAGTGACGTAGGAAACACATGATTAAATGAGAGCTTATACCCAACTTTGTTTGGGCATCATCACACGCGCGCTGTAAACCATTGATTACCGTTTCAAATGCTACACCACGGTCGGTATGTGTTTGCGGATCAAAGAACATTTCAGTATGTACAACTTTATCTTCAGCACATTTTTCAAAATATGCCCAAGCTAAATCATAAAAGTCTTGTTCATTAATCAGTACATTTGCACCTGCATAATAAATATCAAGGAAAGACTGTAGGTTATGAAAGTTATATGCTTGTTTGACTTCTTCTACAGATTTATATGGGATATCAATTTGATTACGTTGAGCTATCGCAAACATCAGCTCAGGCTCAAACGTGCCTTCGATATGTACATGGAGTTCTGCCTTAGGTAAGGCACGAATAAGTTCTAATCTATTCACGTTTTTCCTCAAACTTATTAAATTAAATTTCAATCATCCAAATCGCTTGGATTCATTTCAATCTGATTAAAACAAAAAAGGGTGCAAACTTGAGTTTACACCCTTTCCTTATTTAAATTTATTAACCACCAAATGCAACGAATTTAATCACCCAGAGCACAGCAATGATCCAAACCATATATGGAACAGTTTTGGCTTTACCTGTAAATAATTTAACCAATGCATAACTGATAAAGCCCATTGCAATACCGTCTGCAATTGAATAAGCAAATGGCATAAATACAATGGTTAAAAATGCTGGAACTGCTTCGGTAATATCATCCCATTCAATATTGATGATGCCTTGAATCATCAACACTCCAACAAATAATAATGCTGGAGCGGTCGCAAATCCAGGAACAGATTGAGCCAGTGGCGCTAAAAATAAACACGCTAAAAATAAAATACCAACAACAACTGCAGTTAAACCTGTACGACCGCCTGCAGCAACACCCGCAGATGACTCAATATAAGGTGTTGTTGATGATGTACCCAAAGCAGCACCAGCAACAATTGCAGTTGAATCAGCAAACAGCGCTTTTTTCAAACGTGGTAATTTACCGTCTTTCAATAAACCCGCACGATGTGAAACCCCGACCAATGTTCCAGTTGAGTCAAATAAATCAACCAAGAAGAATACGAAAATCACGCCTACCAAACTTACTGTAAATAAGTTTTCAAAATTCATTTGCATGAAAGTCGGTGCAATAGAAGGAATCGAACCAACAACTCCTTTAAATTCGTTCAAACCTAAAGCTGTTGCAATACCTGTGATCGCTAAAATACTGATAATAATTGCGCCACGAATTTTATAGTGGTGCATAATCACAATCAGGAAAAAACCCAATAAAGTCAGTAAAACTGTAGGTTGCTTTAAATCACCCAAACCCACCAAAGTTGCTTGATTTGCAACAATAATGCCTGAATTTTTCAATGCAACCAGTGCAAGGAATAATCCAATACCACCACCGATTGCAAATTTCAATGACATTGGAATTGCATTGACAATGGCTTCACGGATTTTAAACATGCTAATTGCGATGAAAACGAGTCCGGAAACAAATACAGCAGCCAAAGCGGTTTGCCATTCAACGCCCATACCTAAACAAACGGAATAAGTAAAATAAGCATTCAGCCCCATACCCGGTGCAAGTGCAATCGGATAGTTTGCAACCACCCCCATGACCAAACAACCAATCGCAGCGGCCAAACACGTTGCCACAAATACGGCGCCATGATCCATACCTGTTTCTGAAAGAATCAATGGGTTAACAATAATGATGTAACACATCGTTAAAAATGTCGTTAAACCTGCCAGTATTTCGGTTCTAAACGTTGTTTTATTTTCGCTTAGTTTAAATAAGCGTTCGAGCAAACCCGCTGAAGGATTTGGATTCGTCATTGTTGAGCCCCTGTTAAGTTTGAGCTATTCGTTGATAAAATCGAGTTCATTTAAAAAAAATGCTAAATGCCTTCAATTTAGGCCATAATTCAGCATTCAATAAACATACCAAAATGACATTTCCGATAAAAAACTTGAATTAAAAAAGCTGCAGATTAGCAGCTTTCATTTTCTAGAAGGTTTAACGGTCGTTATCGATTACATATTACAAATTATAACATACAGTTTAAATAATTTTATCAATCTGACTCTTTTAGTCATCCAATTCATGTGAACTCAGAAGTTTAGTGCTTTAAGGATATACAGCACTTAAATCAAATCACGGTATTACTTACTTTTAGATGATTGTGATTATTAGGATTAGACTCAATTTTCCGAATGGTTAAATTCGCATCTTTAATAATATTTTGCATTTCTTCATATTTTCTTTGTTGAGAATCCACATAAGAGAAATAGCCTAGAAATATCACACTACTTAACACGAAAAAAGTTACAAGCTTTACCATTTCAAAATCAGATCGAGGTATAAATTCCCACAATTATACACATAAATGTGACATAAATAACATTTTAACAATAAAATTGTTTAATTAATCACTAATCTAAACTTGCACTTTCATAGTGCATACAAAACGTTGAATTGAGTCATACATATAAAGTACTGCTAATTATCAAAATTGTGATTTAAAACATCGAATTAAATAACAATATGAAAAAACACAATAGCCCTATTAGGTGCACTCGCTAGCTAAAATATTGTTTTAGCAAAATACGCATTGTTCTCACATGAAGCACATCAACCTTTTTATAAAATGATCATTCTCATTGCTTAAATCGAATTCAATAATAATCTTTGAAAGCATAAAATAGTCACCAATAAGGGTTTTCACACTTTAGATTACACACCTTAAAAATAACATAAGATATTGAATTAATTAAATTTAAGTTATAAATCCAGTGGTTTAATTGCTTTTTAGAACCTTAACTTATATTACCACCTAAGGCGGCAATCAGTTGAGCTGTGTTTTTTAACTGTAATTGCTTAAGTTGTAAAGTTGCCTGTTCTGCCTGTAATCTTAAATTCTGTGCAGTGATGACTTCTAAATAGCTGACTAAGCCTGCATTATAACGTCGAGTCACGACTTGTTCATTTTCCAAAGCAATCTTAAACAATTCAAATTGTTCAGATTGTTGTTGTTTAAAACTGGATGACTGAATAAGTGCGTCCTCTACCTCTTTCCAACCCGTTAAAACAGCCTGTCTATAAGCCGCTGCTTTTTCAGTATAACTCGCTTGTGCTTGTGCAATCTCAGCCTTACGTTTTCCACCATCAAATATCAATGCCGTTGTTTGTAATCCAGTCGACCACAAGTACTGTGGTGCTTGAAACAGTTGACTCAATACGTGACTATTTAATTCACCCGTTAGGCCAATACTGAGATCGGGTAACCATGCCGTTTGAGCCAAGCCCAATTGGGCATGTGTTGCAGCCAATTCACGTTCAGCACGTATCACATCAGGACGCTGGATAAGCATCCGACTTGGTAGCTGACTTGGTAATATTGGAACTTGAAAGTACTGTTTTTGTTTGGGCAATTGAAATTGAGCAACCGTTTTACCTTGTACCACAGCTAAAATATTTTCTTGTAAATCACGTTCTCGTTGGGTTTCTATCTGCTGGATTTGCACTTGCTTGAGTTGTGTTTCAGCCTGTATCACATCCGCTCGCGCGCTCATCCCGGCAACATATTGGTTATTTAAAATTTTGACGGAACGTTGATAGCTGTGTTGAGTTTGTTGTAAAACATCCAACTGCGCATCCAGTACTCGGATATTCCAATAGGTTTCTGTGCCCAATAATTGCTGATTAAGTTTAACTGCGGCTAAGTCAGCCTGTGAAGCATCTAAATTTGCTTGTTGCCCTTCAATCGCTTTGGCGACTCTGCCCCATAAATCAGGAATCCAACTGACTTGAACACCCGCCGTAAATCGGTTGTTTGGTGTACTACCCTTTGTTCCACTATGTTGTGCAGAACCATTTAACTTTAAACTTGGCAAACGGTTTGCGTGTTGCTTCTCAAGTAAGGCATTGGCTTGTTGATATCGTGCTTCTGCCTGTTTCAGACTCAAATTTTCTTGATTCAATTGTTG
>Ga0256893_1000092_pt1 | contig 35779 bp, 35 predicted proteins | sample MC6MC0666MT_FD_190201 | JGI IMG/M metagenome (GOLD analysis project Ga0256893, IMG submission 190201) | Metatranscriptome of enriched soil aggregate microbial communities from Iowa State University, Ames, United States - MC6-MC0666-MT... | ecosystem: Environmental > Terrestrial > Soil >... | reverse complement strand
TTATATTCTTGTGTATGAGTTTTTTGACAGATTGACTATCATTCAACTTCTTGTATCAGTCAAAAATGCGAAAGATCAAAAGCATTACCTACAATTAAAATATTCATTTATTGTGCTTTGCCAAATAAAAAACGTACCAAATCTGATACGTTTTTATCCAGCATTTCTATCTATTTTCAATAAGAAATATAAAACAGCCAAAGATAATTATCCTTTAGCTACAAATTTTGAATTTCTTAAAACATTTTCATGACGCTCTAATGCTAATTCTATGAGTTGAGTAATTAATTCAGAATACGTGATTCCACTTACCTCCCAAAGCTTTGGATACATACTGTTATTAGTAAAGCCAGGTAAAGTATTTACTTCATTTAGTAAAACATCGCCATTCTCAGTCAAGAAAAAATCGACACGTGCAAGTCCCAAACAACCTAAAACTTTAAAAGCTTTAATCGAAATCTCACGAATCTTATTACTTTCCTCTTCTGAAATTGAAGCAGGAATCACCACTTCAGAAGATTGATTATCTATATATTTTGCTTCATAAGAATAAAAACTAGACTTTACAACCACTTCACCACAAACACTGGCTTTGGGATTGTAATTACCCAAAACACCGCATTCAATTTCACGACCTTTAATAAACTTTTCAATCAATACTTTGCTGTCATATTGAAATGCGTTTTCTAAAGCAACAATAAACTCTTGTTCGTTTTCAACTTTACTGACACCCACTGAAGAACCTTGATTCGCAGGTTTCACAAAGACTGGAAGTCCTAAAGTATTTTGAACCTCATGGAAACTCACTGCGTCTGGCTGGTAAGCATGAACAGTTAAAAATGGTGCAACCGCAATCCCAGATCCTTGTAACAAACGCTTGGTGACATCTTTATCCATACAAATTGCAGAACTTAAAACATCTGAACCAACAAAAGGTAGATCTAAAATTTTAAGCATGCCTTGTAATGCACCATCCTCGCCTAAAGTCCCATGAATGATAGGAAAAATAACATCTATGGGTGGTAATCCTTGCGCATTTTCAATTTCAAAGATTTGAGATTGTTTTGACTGCAAATAATCTTCATGTTCACGAGGGGCGAGAGAAATTAATTTAGGATCGTGGTCATATTCTAAATAATGAGTAACATCCAAGATACGCCAAGCACCATCTTGGTCTATTCCAATCAAACTAAGATCAAACTTTTGCAGATCTATTGCATCCACGATATTTTGTGCTGATTGTAGTGACACACGATGTTCTGATGATTTTCCACCAAAAATTATTCCAACTCTAGTTTTTGCCATTTTTGTTTGTACCCTGATTTTAATCTTCCAAATCTTTAAATCCCGATAAATAATTGATCAAGGACATTTTGCCTTTTGGAAGGTCTTGGTGTTCTTACCACGATAACACTGATATTCCTTCTGCATATCTATACGTTTCCACTGACCATCAATATTTTTAAAGCTATATACGCTACGAATAGAACGTACTGAATCATCCATCAAACCCGTTTCAGTCAACTTCACTTCTGCAACAGTAGGTGATTCCACACTATTAAAATATTGGCGCAACTCAACAGTCGCGAGATCCTTACGTAAATCAGGACGTTCATTTAAAACCTGACTTAATGGGGTCTCTGAACCACCCACTTTATTCATTAAATTTTGTGTTGTTGCACAGCCAGATAAAGTCACTAAACAAAATACTGAAATTAAACTCAAACGATTCATTCTGATCACCCTAAAACTAAAAGCATAGCCTAATGATGCTATGCTTTTTAAACGTACACTATTTAAAAACTGTGTCTTTATGACTCAGCTGCAATATGGCTAACATCGAGCACTATGATTTGTTGATCATTTTCATCAAACATCAAGGCTTGATTACCTAGATCCAGCATATAAAAATGCCCTACATTGGTTAGAAAATGCCAAGCAACAATCTCTTGCCCATTATACTCATGTGATGGATCACCAATGGTAATACGATCTAGTTCCTGACCTGCTTGCTGGCATAAGGCTTGAATAATTTTAAAATAACGGGGGCTGTTTTCAGCTGCCTGCTGTTTACGTTGTTCTAAATTTGGAATTTTGGCTGTAACTTGCTCGATAATCGCCAAGATTTGATCTTCATCGACAACCTGTAGCTTTGGATGCTGTTTTAACCATCGACTATTGATTTCAATCAAATCTTCACTATCATTCAATGCATAAAATTGGTCATCAAAAGCATTGAGAATATCTCGCTGCTCATTTTCTCCAAAGTATTCACCCTCTAAGAACTGTTCTAATTGCTCATCCGTAAACTGATCAATTAAATCCGCACTTTGCTCAAAGAGAGCCGAATGCCCAGTCGCATTCATGGCTTTTAATCCTTCACGAACATGTTTCACCATGAACGCATCCCAACCTGTGTTATAAACAAATTGTGAAAAACCGCCATTATTCACTTGAGCAAGATAGTAATCGACAAAATAACTATATAAAGCCTCTGCGGATACTTCATCATATTCAACATAATGTTCAAATAAGCCATTTAAGGTATCAATATTGGACATAATCACATCATAGTGATCATCACTATCTAAACTTTGTTTAGAAATTAAAATCTTATCAATGAGCATAGTTTTCAGTTTCTTATCAATATTTAAGCGCAATCAACATAACAAATTTTCGGCAACAAATGGCGACAAGCATGTAACTTTATTTTATCTTTTGTTTGGCAATAAAAAAGCGCTTCTCTCGAAGCGCTTGTACAAGCGAGCTATTTAAATCATTACAGATCAAATAACTTACCTGGGTTCATGATGCCATTTGGATCAAACACTTTCTTCAAGGCTTTCATATATTCAATTTCTTCAGCAGTCCGCGTGTAATCCAGATAAGGCTTTTTGGTCATGCCTACGCCATGCTCTGCAGAAATTGAACCGTCATATTTCTTCACAGTTTCAAATACATACTTATTTACTACCTGACATTTGGCAAAGAATTCATCTTTAGATAAATTCACAGGTTTTAGAATATTTAAGTGCAGGTTTCCATCCCCAATATGGCCGAACCAGCAGATTTCGAAATCAGGATAATTTTCAGCGACAATCGTATCAATTTCCTTAATAAAAGCAGGAACATGTGTAATCAATACTGAAATATCATTTTTATATGGGGTAAATGGTGCAATCGTTTCAGAAATATCTTCACGTAAACGCCATAAGCTTTGAACTTGTTCAAGATTTTGGCTCATCACCCCATCAAGCACCCAACCTTGTTCCATACAATGCTCGAAAATTTCCATCGCAGCATCCATAATCGGCTCATATGGTGCTTCAAATTCAAGTAAAACGTAGAATGGGCATTCTGTTTCAAATGGACGTTGCACATGACCACGATCCAAAACTTTTTTCATCGCAAGTTCACCAAAGAACTCAAAAGCAGTTAAATCAATTTTGCTTTGAAATGCGTGCAATACTGGCATGATTGCATCAAAATCAGGAACTCCCAATACCATCACTTGTAGATCATGTGGTTGACGTTCAAGTTTAATTTCAGCTTCGGTCACTAAACCTAAAGTCCCTTCACTACCAATAAATAAATGTTGCATTGCATAACCTGTAGCATTTTTAATCATGCCTTTGTTTAAACGCAATACATCACCTTTACCCGTCACCACAGTCAGACCAAGTATCCAATTACGAGTCATGCCATATTTGATGACTTTAATCCCGCCGGCATTGGTTCCAATGTTACCACCCAATTGTGATGAGCCCGCAGAAGCGAAATCAACGGGATAATACATCCCTTGTTCTTCTGCATAGTTCTGCAACTGTTCCGTCACCACACCCGCCTGAATACGCACCATACGATCAGCTGGATAAAATTCTAAAATTTGGTTCATTTTGTCGAAACTCACGACAATTTCACCATTGGCAGCAACAGCACCTGCCGATAAACCTGTACGTCCACCCGATGGAGTAATCGCAACATTAAATTGATTAGCCAATTGAACAATAGCTTGCACTTGTTCTGTGCTCGATGGAAAAACGATGACCGATGGCTGAGGATCAAAATGCTTAGTATGGTCTTTGCCCCAATTTTCTAAGCTGTCAGCATCGGTTTTAATCCGGTTTTCACCGACGATTTGCGTCAATTGGGTCAATAATTCAGGTGCTATCGTTACTGGAGCATTCATCGTTTTGCGGACCTAGCAAGAAGTAAATAAGTGGTTGTCGTACTATAACATTCGAGATTTTAAATCAGTCTGTGAAAATTTTTCAGCATTTTTTTACAGCTGAAATCGTCAATTTTACTGATTTTAGCAGTATTTTACCTAGATGACTGCTGAGGATAAAGCACAGATTTGATTCACATTATCCACACTTTGTGTATAAAGTGGCTGCAAGCACTATAAAAATCAATGCATTAGCATTTCATTTAATTTTTGAATAATGCTTATCAGAAATCGTAGATAAAATATCCACTGTCCTGTCACAATCAAAATATCTATAGAACAAGGTCTATGGTATCATATTGCGACTAAATTTGGCCTTTGTAGCGGAGCCGTAATGAGCCAACATCTTTCACTACCTAAAGATAAAATTCGTTTCTTGTTGTTAGAAGGCGTTCATCAAAACGCAATCGACACGTTAAATGCTGCCGGATATACCAATATCGATTCCCGTAAAACTGCGCTTGAGGGTGAAGCGTTGCAAGAAGCGGTTAAAGATGCACACTTCATTGGTATTCGTTCCCGTACACAATTAACTGAAGAAGTCTTTGCAGCTGCGAATAAATTGATCGCAGTGGGTTGTTTCTGTATTGGAACAAACCAAGTGAATTTAAATGCAGCCATGATTCGTGGTATTCCTGTATTTAACGCACCATACTCAAACACTCGTTCAGTTGCTGAATTGGTTCTTGCAGAATCTATTCTTTTACTTCGTGGTGTGCCTGCTAAATCTGCTTCAACTCACCGTGGTGGTTGGAACAAGTCTGCTGTAGGTTCATTTGAAACGCGTGGTAAAACTTTAGGTATCGTGGGTTATGGCTCTATTGGCTCTCAACTTTCAGTTTTAGCTGAAAGCATGGGTATGCACGTCATTTATTATGATGCAGTGACTAAGCTTCCTATGGGTAATGCACGTCAAGTCGGTTCTTTAGATGAACTCCTTGCAAATGCAGATGTTGTTACACTGCATGTACCCGATGTTCCTTCAACACGTAACTTCTTTGCAAAAGCTCAATTTGCGAAAATGAAAGAAGGTTCAATCTTCATCAATGCTGCACGTGGTACATGTGTAGTTATTGAAGATTTAGCAGATGCAATTAAATCTGGCCATATTGCTGGTGCGGCTGTTGATGTGTTCCCGAAAGAGCCTAAAGCCAATGGTGAAGAGTTTGTTTCTCCACTTCGTGGTCTAGACAATGTGATTTTAACACCTCACGTTGGTGGTTCAACCATGGAAGCGCAAGCTAACATCGGTCTAGAAGTTGCTGAAAAATTTGTTGCTTATTCAGATAAAGGTATGACTTTATCTGCAGTAAACTTCCCTGAAATCGCACTTCCATTAACTGAAGGTAAACACCGTTTACTGCACATTCATAAAAACGTGCCAGGCGTGTTATCTAAAATTAACAACCTGTTTGCTGAACACGGCATCAACATTTCTGGTCAGTCATTAATGACTAAAGGTGATGTGGGTTACTTGGTGATGGATGTAGACGCAACTGCATCTCAAGAAGCGCTTGATACACTTCAGGAAGTTGAAGGCACAATCCGCGTTCGCGTATTGTTCTAAGACGACGAAAGCTAGAAAACCACAGGTATTTGCCTGTGGTTTTTTTATTGGGCTTATAAATCTGGTTGAGGTCTTTCTCTTTCAAATGACTTCTTTCGTTAGTTAAATGATTTGATCAATAAACTATTTAGCATCTTCTCTCCCTCTACTCTACAAAGACAGTGTACTATCTAGAACTCAATAGGCTTTCAAATTACATTACTTTTTCATATAAATTGTTTTAAATAAGAAGTCTATTGCAGATATTTTCCGCCAAGTCCTGAGTCTAAATTCTAGAAAGAATGCCAAATTTTAAAAATGCACCACACCTTCAAGCTATAGTTTTATTGTTCATTGCCATGATCAGTATGCAAAGTAGTGGTGCATTAGCAAAAACATTATTTGATCAATTTCCAGTAATAACCATTTCCGCTATGCGTTTATTACTCGGCTCATTGATTTTAGCCGTGCTTTTTAAAATTTGGCAGGTCAATTTTAAACAGGTGAAATGGTCATCCATCATCAGTTATGGTATTGCCCTTGCAGGAATGAATGCTTTATTTTACTTATCGATTCATCGTATTCCGCTCGGAATCGCCGTAGCGTTTGAATTTATTGGCCCGCTCAGTGTGGCTCTATTTCATGCACGGCAAAAATTCGATTTTATTTGGGTCGGACTTGCGATACTTGGACTAGTTTTACTGTTTCCATTTGATCAGGCAAAGCAAACTCTCGATCCTATTGGCATTGCCTTTGCCTTAGCTGCTGGCGCTTGCTGGGCGCTGTATATTATTGCAGGTCAACGACCTTCAGGAGTTTCTGGAAACCATACCGTATGCTTGGGGATGTTTGTAGGTATGTTGTGTTTAATGCCAATTGCCTTATTTTCAGGGATGCCTTTAAAAGTTTTTGAACCTTCAAATTTAATTTATTTTATTGCGTTGGCGATCTTAGCAAGTGCATTGCCGTTTTCATTGGAAATGATTGCATTAAGAAATTTATCTGCTTTAAGCTTTGGCACGTTAATGAGCCTAGAACCTGCAATTGCAGCATTTTCAGGATTTATTTTCTTAAATGAACAATTATTATGGACACAATGGTTAGCCTTAGCCACTATCATTAGTGCATCGATTGGTTGCACTGTAACCGCACAAAAAGCACGGGATATAGAATAAACCATGCCGAAAATTGAAATAAATGATGGATGAGTGTTAACTCATGATTTGAGCACAAAGACTTGGTTTTCTATTGGCACATTTTGATCTATTTCAACAAGCGTTAATTCACTTCCAAAACAAGCACCTGTATCTAAAAAATAGCAATTATGCTTCTTGGTGACAAAATCAACTACTGTATGCCCTAGAAAAACCTGTTCCACACCAACAACAGTTGAATAACGCATAAAGCGTTTATTTTTAATTCGCCCTCTGCCCCATAAAGCCAACTCTCTACTTTTAGACCGTGTTGCAACTTTAAATGCATCCCAATCATTTACATCAATATCCGCATGCACAAAACCATATTTCTTATTTTGATAAATGACTTCTAACAGTATGGGTAAAGTGTTTAATTGATCTATGACTTGTTGTTGCTGTTCTGAACTTAATGCATAAAACCATTTTCCACCATGATGCGTATGCATATCTTTCATCATTGGATCGATCTGCGATAGTAAGCACATTTCTTCATGATTACCTAAAATGGCTTTAAACCAAGGCTCAGTAATCAGTTGCAGACATTGCAAACTGTCAGGACCTCGATCAACAAGATCCCCCACAGCAATCAATAGATCTTTTTGAAAATCAAATTGAATTCGTTCAAGCTGTTGCATCAACATATCATAACAACCATGTAGGTCTCCCACCACAAACAAGCGCCCTGTGTGATGGGTATAGGTTTCAACATGAGATAGGTTGTGTTGCGATAACTCAGACATAGATTGATCTTTGATTAAAACTCAATTGAAGCTGCTTCAATATGCTGGTTTTTTTTGGCTAAATCCAAATATTTGCTGGCAGTTTTTTTATCTTTACGCACCCCGATCCCATCTTTATAAATTTTAAATAATTCAAAATAAGAGTCGATATCGCCATGATCAGCCGCTTGTTTAAACAAATCTGCACTTTGGCTTAGATCCACCTCGACACACTTACCTTCCTGATACATTTGCGCCAGCAGAAAGAATGCACGTGGAACTTTTAGTTCTTTGGCTTTATTTAACCAAAGTAGTGCACCATCCGCATTGTTTTGACGTTGTTCAAAAATCGACATACACAGCATAGCCTGCACATGCCCTTTCTCTGCGGCTGAATTTAATAATGGGAGATGATGTTCATGTTCTAACGGTAATAACATCGACAATTCAAACTGTGCGTCTGGATGGTTTTGCATTGCAGCACGTTCTAACCAAGAAATACCTTGATCAAGATTTTTCTCAGTTCCCATCCCATAACGTAAACACTGCGCTAAAGAGTATTGAGCTGGAACATTTCCTGAAACCGCAGCATGTAATAATAAATCAAAAGCCAGCGTTGCATATTCTTTTTGCTTTTGCTCAGTTTTGGCATTTTCCGAGTTTTTTAACAGCGTCACGGCGGCTAAATAGGCGGATTCAATATGTCCATTTTTTGCCGCTTTAAGTAAATGTTCTTGTACAACTGTGGCATCCACTTTAGCACTTTGCTGTTCGATAAGTGCACAAACATAGCAACCAAATGGATCATTGTTTTCTTGTGCGAAATTGGCATATTTAAAAGCGACATCAGGGTTGTTTTGTTTTAAATAACTAAATGCCAATAAAGCACAGGCAAAATAATCTTTTTCTGCAATTTTCAATAATTCATTTTGAACTTTGATTGGATCAAAGCCTGAAAATTCGACCAAAAACTTCAAACTATTTTGATGCTGATTTTTTAAATAATTATCTAAAAGTAGTTGATAAGCTAACTGTAAATCTTGTGACAATTGCTGTTGGGCATAAACAAAAATCGCTTCTGGGTGATTCAGTTGAACCGCCCGTTGTAAATGAATTAATGCTTGTGCTTTTGTCAGATGATCGGTGGCATTATTCAACCCTAGATAAGCAAGTTCTAAATGGGCAAGTGCATGATTAAGCTTTGCTGCATGTTGAAAAAAAAGAATGGCAGACTGAACACTTTGATTCAGATAACGGCCTAAAACATGCCACTGCCCTAACAAGGTACTTGCAGGTGCAAAATTCTGATTGGATGCATTGACCAACAAATCAACACGTGCTTGGGCATCTTGCTCATTTTGAGCAACCCCTTGTTGTTCTAGTTTAAGTACGTCGATATACCAAGCTTCTGCTTGTGAATGTTCTGTTCCATTTAAGTCTAAATTTTCAGTTTTATTCGTATTTCCTGACATCTTTTATTCCTAACACATGTGCCATTGCAAGTATAATCATCCCCATCTTACAGATGAGTTAGCTGAATCTCAAAGGGAAATGTTGAATCAACATTCATCTATTCTCGAAATACTTAAATAAAAACTAGAAAGTGTTAAAATCTGCGCAATATTTTTCTTCACCTTAGATATGCCAAACTCTCAACTCACTGCTGTGCTTTTCATGGTCTTATCTATGGTGGCTTATCAGATCAGTGCCTCATTTGCAAAACAGTTATTTGAGGTTTTAGATCCGATTACTGTGGTTACCTTAAGATTATGTTTTGCTTCTATTTTAATTATTTTAATGTTCCGTTCTTGGAAAATTATAAAACGTTTACCTTATCTCAGATGGAATGAACTGCTCTACTATAGTGGTTCAGTCTGTTTGATGAATGTGCTGTTCTATGCCTCTTTAGGGAAATTACCTCAAGGCATTGCAGTTGGTTTAGAGTTTTTAGGTCCATTAACTTTGGCACTACTTTCGATTAAGCGAAAAGGTGACTATATTTGGGTGTTTCTTGCCATCATCGGTATTACACTGATGGTGCCTTGGCAAGATGCGACACAACATAATTTTTCCTATCTTGGTGCTGCTTTTGCTTTGGGTGCGGGCATATGCTGGGCGAGTTATATCTATTTCGGGCAAAAAGTTGTACGACAAAATATTGGTATGCATGCGCTTAGTATTGCAATCGTCTTGTCTGCCTTGGTTATGCTGCCTATCAGTGCCGTTCACAACCCAGATGCCTTACTACAAACACAGTACTGGGGCAAAGCCTTGCTGATTGCACTTTTAGCAACCGCCATTCCTTATGCCTTAGATCTGCTTGCTTTAAAACAATTAAGCAAAATGAGCTATGGTACTTTATCGAGTCTATCTCCAGCTCTTGCCGCAATTTCAGGTATGGTATTACTGAATGAACATATTACTGCTTGGCAAACCGTTGCTTTAGTCTGCATTATGATTGCATCGGTAGGAGTAACATTTAGAGCGGCGAAAAGCTCAAATGCTCATTAAAACATTATCAATGCTAACACACTGCCAGTAATACATAATCCCGACCATATTTACGCGGTTTTTAGGAAGAAAAGAAGATCAGCGTAAATAAATGATATAGCCAACCTGTCAATAAACTCAGACACAAGAGCATAATTCTTATTACTTAATATTCCAAATTAAATCAATGATATGTAGAAATAAATTATTTAATTATAAAAATTTGGAATGCCACACTTTTCGTAGGGGATACCAAATCTTGCGCTGCAAACAAAGCCCTGCTTTGTTTTTGCTCATGTTGGGCGAGAGATACATCCTGTATCCCCGTCCCACGGCAACATCCATGTCGCTCCACGGTAGGATAATCATCTATGATTTAAACGTACAAAAATGAATTGATAACCAACAGGTTTAGCCCACCAAGCGGATAAGGTCTTTTGCTTTATACTTTTTATATTCGGATAAATACTTCTTCGCTAAGATTAATTTTTGATTTTCATCTAAAATTTTTACGGCTTTTTGAAAAAAAGAATGTTCTTCTTGTTGAATATGATGCGCGATGATTTCAGATAATCGTTTCGCTAAAACCAACCAACGTGAGTGGCTAAAATCAGTTTGTTCTAGCGACTGTAATATTTCATCCATCTCATGATGTTCAGCAAGTGCCAAACGGGTAATATTTAAACCTGAATCCGTCATCATTAACGGCATATAAAAATAGCGATCTTTCGCAACCGCATGGGCAAATAGTTCATTTTTTAATAAATTAAAAATTTTCCTTCGTTCAGGGCTATCGCCTGAGGTATGCGCTAACTGTTCTGACAAATCCTTCTGAATGATATGGCTTTCTCTCAAAGCCTCAAATATATTCATCTAAATCCCTCTTTTTATGATATTTGCCTTCCATTGCTTCGGTTTGTAATTTTCGATCAAGAAACCAACAATATTAGAAGACTAATCAAAAAAAATCCTGACAAAATTTAAGCTTTTTTGTATCAAAAAAATTAACGAGAGCATCTGCGAAATTACGCAATAAACATTTGATAGGCCAAGCGACAAATCAAAATGCTGACCAAAATCAAAAATAAAATTCGAATAAAACCACTGCCATATTTCAGCGCCATTTTCACACCAACCAATGAACCACATACATTGGCAACAGCCATCAGTAGACCCAATTGAAATAACACATGTCCAGTGGGAATAAAGAAACTCAGTGCGGCAAAGTTAGTCATGAAATTACCAATTTTTGAAAGCGCCGACGCATGTAAAAAGTCAACTTTCAGATAACGAATAAAATAGAAGATGAAAAAACTACCCGTGCCCGGTCCAAATATCCCATCATAAAAGCCAATTAATAAACCACCCACACCCGCGATCAATAACATTTTATGGGTGATTTCTTGCTTAAAATGGACTTGTCCAAATTGCTTTTTAAAAAATGTATAGATTGCGATCACAATCAGCATAAACAATACAAATGGTCGCAAAATTTCTTGGGGGATAAGTGAGACACAAGCAGCGCCAGCAAATGAGCTAATAAATGCCGTGATTCCAATCACCGCCAACAGTTTCCACTGAATTTTGACTTGTTTTAAATATGAAAAAGCAGCCGATGCTGTTCCACAAATCGAAGCCAGTTTATTGGTTCCAAAAACTGTAGCAGTAGGATAATGCGGTAAAGCCCCCATTAATGCAGGAATTTGAATCAGCCCTCCACCTCCAACGGCAGCATCAATTGCCCCTGCACAAAAGGCAAAGAACACCAAACTGAGGATGATATCAAATTCCATAACATTCACTTATCTTTTAAAGGCGTCTATTAACGCTGGGAGACTTAACCGTACTTTGGCTTAATCAGGCTTAAATTTAAACTGAGTAATTTTCTAACGATGAAACGGAATTAAAGATTTAAAACACGTTTAGGCACTAAACGTTTTGTATCTGTAATTTCTGCCAATCCTAAACATTTATCAGCATCAAAAACCAAGACTTCGGTTGAGGCAACATGTTCAATATTGCTTTCCATACCGCGGCAAAAATATTCCGCACGTCCTTCAGGTACTTGAACTTTAGGGAAATGATCGATTGGTGCATATACAGGTAGCAACAAAGCTTCACGCGCTTGTTCAGTCAGGCTTTCCAGATATTCAATGGTATATTCCGGAATCAAATCAAAATGACCAGTTTGAGTTCGATTTAAATATGTTAAATGACCAAATGTCCCCAGTGCTTTGGCAATGTCTTCGCCCAAAACACGAATATAAGTTCCTTTAGAACAGGTAATATCCAGGGTCAGGCTGTGTGGGGTAAACTCAAGCAACTCAATGGCAAAAATATGAATCGGCCGTGCATCACGTTCAATTTCAATTCCCTGACGAGCCAACTCATATAAAGGACGACCCTGTTTTTTTAAGGCTGAATACATCGGAGGAACTTGTTGAATATCCCCAGTAAATTTAGCCAGAACCTGTTGAATACTTTCTTGGCTTAATTCAGGGACATCTTTTTCAAGTAAAACTTCGCCTTCTACATCACCAGTTGTCGTGCTATGGCCTAACTGAATGGTTGTTTGGTAGCGCTTGGTAGAATCTAACAAATAATGTGAAAATTTAGTCGCTTCACCTAAGCAGATTGGTAACAGTCCTGATGCCAAAGGATCAAGCGCTCCTGTATGCCCTGCCTTTTGAGCTCGATATAACCAACGTACTTTTTGTAACGCGGCATTTGAACTAATGCCCAAAGGCTTATTCAATAAAAAAACACCACTGATATGGCGACGCGGTATTTTCTGAGCTTTTGAAGACATATTGGTCTGAATACGGAGAATAATGCGCTATTTTAGCAAAAACCATTCGTCTATTTTTACAAATTTTCTGTTTGAAATTTAGAATTCTATGGCAAATTTTATTTTCAATAAAAAGACTAAAAATTGTAGGAATATTAGATGGATCTATCTAAAAAAATGATTGGGATAATCATTGGTAGTCTCTTGATCATTCTTTTAGCCGTGATTTTTTGGCTAAAACCCAATACAGAGTCTACTGAAACAACATCAACATCTGAAAAAGCACTTCAGCAGCAGACTGGACCATTGACTTCAACTCAGCTCGCTGCATCTGAAGCACAGAACTTTGCCAGTAAAAGCCAACAAGATACGCAAATCAATTGTCAAATCCGCGCTGATGCTTCCAATCGTTTAATTGTTAATGAGCAGACCAAAGATTGTTTTGAATATTTCATTACACAATATGGTGAAAAAACCATTGAGCAAATCAAAGCAGATTTTCTCAGTTATACCAAAATCAGCTATAAAGAGCCTGTGTTATCGCAATTAAATAATCTATGGACACGTTATATCGATTACAGAAGTAAATTAGGCGATTTACCAGCACCCACTGCAGATAAAGAAAGTGCAAAGTACTATCAGCAGATCTTGGTCAACACTCAAAACTTAAGAAAAAAATTCTTCTCAAATTATGAAATTCAAGGCTTATTCGGTACACAGGACACCTATGACCAATATACCGTAGACCGTCTAGAAATTATGGATAATCAAAAATTATCTACGGCTGAAAAAGCGCAAAAACTCAAAGAACTTTTCGAGCAACTTCCAGAAGACTGGAAAGAAAACTTAAAACAACTAAATCAACTTGAAGACTTAAGAAAATTGACAGCGGAGATTAAGGCACGTGGTGGTTCTGCGGAAGAGCTTCGTCAAATGCGCACCAATCTAGTGGGACCAGAAGCGACACAACGCTTAGAAACACTTGATGTACAAAGAAGTGATTGGAAAGGCAAAGTTAATCAATACCTTGCTGCGCGTGACAACATCCTCAAAAGTAATCTGAGTGACTCAGCCAAACAGCGTGCTGTAGAACAATTAAAAGCACAACAATTTGCAAATCAGCAAGAACAACTCAGATTACAAACTTTCGAAACAGTGCATGACCAAGGAGGCAAACTACCTTTTGCGAATTAGTCTATAAATATTTAAAGCAGCCATCAAATGATAAAAAGGCAGAAACAAAAAATATTTAATTCTGAGTTTATGCCACATTCTACGTCTTTGATTTTAAATCTAAGCGTAAGAATTTTATGGAATTTCACATATCAAAGATGCTGTTAAATTTGATGGTATAAATTTGAAAATAATATTTATGACAATCTCATAGGAGGGTTAACAAAGACTAGAAATTTGTTAGGGATTAACAAAGCTTTAATGCAACTCGCACTTTTGGTTTCGGGTAATAATGAAAATGATGACATACCCATTGCTTGAAATCATAAGGGTTGTAAGCAAATTTTAGCTTGCAACATAGACTACTTGTTGATCAATAATTCACTTAAAACAAAAAGAGTATTTTAAAATGAAATTTAACATCAATATTCTCGCCCTAAGTTTAATCATTGGACTCAGTTCGATGACTGCATCTGCGTCTGGATTACAAACGGTAAACCCACGTTATGTTAGTTCAGACTATGCAAAAACTAAATACCCCATTGTCTTTAATCATGGAATGTTCGGTTTTACCCGTCTTGGAACCTCATCCTTTGGCTTAGATTATTTCTATCAGATCCTCCCTGATTTAGCCCGTAATGGCGCAAAAGTTTATGCGACTCAAGTTTCCCCATTGGAATCGACACAAGTTCGGGGTGAACAGCTCTTACAGCAAGTCGATGAAGTGATCGCACTGACTGGCTCGCCCAAGGTCAATCTTATTGGGCATAGTCATGGTGGACCAACAATTCGCTATATAGAAATCGTTGCACCAACAAAAGTCGCCTCTTTAACTGCTGTTGCTGGAACAATTAAAGGCTCTAAGGTCGCTGACGATATTGTAAATAATCGAGGTGTAAATGCGCTTCTCACAATTCTCGGTCAATATATCTTAGCACCTGTGATTACACTGCTTGAAGGTAATCCTTCCCTTTCTATAAGCCTTAATAACTCTTTACAAAGTATCAGTGAGAAAGGCTCTGCTGAGTTCAATGCAAAATATCCAAGTGCTGCAATTCCAAAAGACTGTGGCGATGGTCAAAAAGTGACAGCCAATGGTATTTATCATTATTCTTGGACGGGTACGGCTCAATTCACCAACATTTTGGATGTTGTTGATGGCGTAATCTCTACGCTGGCACCGTTGTCTTATAAAAATTTAGATAATGATGGTTTAGTTAGTCGTTGTAATAGCCATTATGGGCAAGTAATCCGAGACAATTACCGACAAACTCACTTGGATGAAGTCAATCAAATTTTAGGACTACATGGCCTATTTTTTGCGCCAAACCCGCTTGATCAATACCGTCAACATGCCAATCGTCTGAAATTACAAGGCTTGTAAATATTGCCGATGAGAGGCGATAAAATGTACTGTTCATTCAGTCTATTTTATAGTTGAATAGTTAATGATTCTGGAACCATTTTTGATACTCAACATCGTATTGAATTTCGAATTCCAGAATCTGATTTGAACTTAGATTTAAAAACCGAAGAAACCAAAGTTACAATCCAAAAAAACATGATCAAAATTAATATATTACACTCAATAAATTTAAGATTGAGGTATTAAAACCCCCAAATAATAAAATAGATGGAGCTTTAAAATGAAATATGGACGTATTATCGCCAGTCTACTTCTGACGAGTACATTAACAACTGCACATGCATCTAATGCGCAACAAGTGACTGTTAGCAAAGTAAATTCTGAGTATGCAAAAACCAAATATCCTGTGGTATTTGTGCATGGTATGGCTGGGTTTATTCGTGTTGGCGATGTTTTAGGATTAGACTACTGGTATCAAATTTTACCAGATTTGGCTCGTAACGGCGCCAATACGTGGGCCACACGAGTATCTCCTTTTAATTCTACCGAAGTGCGTGGTGAGCAATTGGCACAACAAGTGGAAGAGATTCTAGCAATTACTGGCAGTCAAAAAGTCAATCTGATCGGACATTCTCATGGCGGTCCAACCAGCCGCTATGTCGCAGGTATTATGCCTAATCAAATTGCTTCTGTCACAGCTGTTGGCTCTCCACAGAAAGGCAGTCCTGTTGCAAACCTAGTCTTAAGCGTAGAAGGCACACCGATCCAAGGCCCATTGGTAAGTATCGTAAACTTATTTTCAAAAGCAATTGTCTGGGCACAAGGTCTTAATCCCAATGAACTCCCTCATGATGCCTTGGCGGGTGGGAAAAGCTTAACTATTGAAGGTTCTGCACTCTTTAACAGTAAATTTCCCATGGGTGTCGGTAACACAACTTGTGGTGAAGGGGCGTATCAAGAAAAAGGAATTCAATTTTACTCATTTACCGGCAATACGGCTGTTACAAATCTTCTAGACTTGGATTCTGCTCTACTTGGTACAAGTCTCTTGATTAACGCTGGTCGTGATAATGATGGTTTAGTCTCACGATGTAGTGCTAAATTTGGTAAAACTATTCGGGATGATTACCGCTGGAACCACTTAGATGAGGTCAATCAAGTTTTAGGATTACGTGCAATTTTTTCACCAGACCCAGTGCAGGTCTACCGTGAACATACCAATCGTCTAAAATTACAAGGGCTTTAACAGAAGCAAGAAATAAAAAAATGCGCCATTTGGCGCATTTTTTAGCTGTAAAGCAAAGTTAAAATTAACCTTGTTTACGTGCTGGTAATTTTTCACGAATACGAGCAGCTTTACCAGACAATTCACGTAGGTAATAAAGCTTAGCACGACGAACGTCACCACGACGTTTCACTTCGATTTTAGCAACAATTGGAGAGTGAGTTTGGAATACACGCTCAACACCAACACCGCTAGAAATTTTACGTACAGTGAACGCAGAGTTCAAGCCACGGTTTTTCTTCGCAATTACTACGCCTTCAAAAGCCTGAAGACGCTCACGCTCACCTTCTTTTACTTTTACTTGAACGATAACTGTGTCACCAGGAGCAAAAGCTGGGATATCAGTTTTTAACTGTTGGTTTTCAATTGCTTGAACTAAAGGATGTTTACCACTCATTGTGGGAATCTCCGTTTTGCGGGACAGAAGAGGTCTGCACAACCGCTGGGGATAGAGGCTAAATCGCGTATCAACCCGTTTATCTTTCCCTTTACTTCTGATGTTACTCAGATCAATAAAGAGCCTAATATAAGTACTTAAAAATAAGTATTTTCTCGAAGCCGACTTCTTATGGAACTTAAATTCCTCAGGGCAATAATCATGAATTATTGCTATTTCCTGACTTAGAAGTACAGCTTCTGACTCGCGTTCAAACAAACATAATCAATGCTTGCCTACCCTCGCTCATCTTTTAGCCATTTTTTTTGCTGCTTGGTCAACTCAACTTGTTCCACCAACTCAGGTCGGCGTTCTAAAGTGCGTTGATAGCGTTGCAAAAACCGCCATTTTTCAATATTGGCATGGTGCCCTGACTTAAGTACTTCAGGAACATCCAAACCTTCAAAATGATCTGGCTTGGTATATTGTGGGCAATCTAAAAGACCATCCACAAAAGAGTCCTGCACTGCAGATTGTTCATCTGACATGGTATTCGGCAAACGTCGAATAATACTGTCTAATAAAACCATCGCAGGGAGTTCGCCACCTGATAATACGTAATCACCTATTGACCATTCCTGATCAACATATTTTTGGATCAAACGCTCATCAACACCCTCATAACGTCCACACAGTACAATTAATCCATCATATTCAACAAATTGCTGTACTGCTGGTTCATTTAAGGTCTGTCCTTGCGGTGACATATACACCACAGGAACCTGAACTGCACCTGCTTGCTTTGCAAGTTCTTTCGCATGGTGGATGGCTTTTGCCAATGGCTCAGCCATCATCACCATACCAGGACCACCACCAAATGGACGTTCATCCACTCGTTTGTAGTTACCTTCAGCAAATTCTCGCGGATTGATACAATGAACTTGTACAATGTCACGCTTTGCTGCTCGCCCGCTAATTCCGTACGCTGTAATCGCTTCAAACATTTCAGGAAAAAGCGTAATGACTGCAAAAAACATCGCAGACTCCTCTATTTTCCTGCTGCGCCAATCCTTATCGGATTAGAAATCTACGCCCCAATTGACATAGATACGACCAGCTTCGAGATCAACGCGTTGTACCACATCTTTATGCCATGGAATCATTCGCTCTTCGCCATCGATGCTATCTGCTGTTGCACGAACAACCATGACATCATTGGCGCCTGTTTCAAACAATTCATGGATTTGACCAAGATTTACTTCCTGCTCTTCATCATTCAGACCTAATACAATTAGACCCTTTAAATCAGACCAGTAATACTCGTCCACGCCTGCTTGAGGCAGTTGCGATTTTGAAATCCAAACATTAGCACCAACTAAGTTATCTGCTGCAGTGCGATCACTCACACTTTTCAACGAAACAACCAAGCCTTTGCCATGTGGTTTCCAACGTTTTACGTCTACAATTTGCCAACCTTCTTTGGTCTCAATGTACCAAGGGAGGTAGTCAAATATGTTGCTCATAGGTTCTGTATTGGAATAGACCCAGAGCCACCCATTTAATCCATATGCTGAACGTAGCTGTCCAATCTGAATACGATCTTCGGGCACATTCTGTGCTGGTGTCATGGGCTTACTGCCTAATTAAAGGTTTAATTATGCAGTAGCTGCAGCTTTCTTAGCTTGAGCAGCTAAAGAAGCAACACGTTCAGACGGTTGAGCGCCTTGAGCAACCCAATGAGCAAAACGATCAGCATCTAAACGAAGTTTTTCTGCTTTACCTTGAGCTGTAGGGTTAAAGAAACCAATACGTTCGATGAAACGACCGTCACGCGCATTGCGGCTATCAGTTACGATTACTTGATAGAACGGACGTTTTTTAGCACCACCGCGTGCTAGACGAATTACAACCATGATAGAACCTTATAGTTTTTACGGATTATCCTTGTACCGACCATCGACACATTTCAAACCCCTTTCATAGAGGGCGATATTTTACGTTATCTTTGGCTTGAAAGAAAGATCAAATTTTATTTATCCACAATTTTGAATTTGATTTTTATCTGCCATCCCAATTTGTAGTTGCTGATGGGGTGCAGGTTGAGCCTTTGGTCCAACATTTCTGCCCTTGGCTATTTAATCCGATATCCCCATTCCCATCTTGTTGTGAACCAGAAATTGGGGTAGCCGTTAAAGACCATGTTAAATTATCTGTAGGAATTTCTAACTTAACTTTGTATTTTGTCGCTCCTGTACTCGGATAATCTTCTTCAAATGCTCCGTTTTCCAATTTCGCATCTTTATATGTGCCTTTCGCCATTTTATAATTGGATAAATTTCGAGCAATCTGAAGCATTTCACTTTGTGCATCAACTCGATTTGTTCGAACAATATATTCTTGATATGACGGATAAGCGATTGCAGCTAAAATCCCTATAATTGCAACAACAATTAATAGCTCAATTAATGTAAAACCTTTTGATTTCATAATTTTCACCATGATGTAACATCACTACCTGTACACGCTATAAAAGTGACACTATCTTTGGTTTTACAACGAAGCCCTTCACTCGTCATAAGTAAATTATAGTTTTTAATGTCTGTACTTTCTGCTTTTATTGCCCAACCAAATCCAGATACACTTGAATTCATCAGCGATAAGTTCTGACTAGATAAATCGTTAAGTGTAATTTTGTATTTAATATTATCTCCAGTTGATCCAACAGGAACTGAAATCACTTCGGACGAATTTGAACTATATAAATTTTTTAAATCAAAATTTTGATAAGTGAGATTCTTAGATTTAAATATCTCTAACTGATTTGCAATTTTCTGCATTTCCTGTTGAGCTTGCGCCGCTGCCGCCCGCCGAACATGATCTTGATAGTTTGGATAAATAATAGCTGCTAAAATTGTAATGATAACAATGACAACCATTAGTTCTATTAATGTAAAACCATAAGTATTCCTGTGACAAGCTTGGCTTGTCACAGTTCCATATCGATTAATTCTTCTTAGCTTCAACATATTTTTCATACCATCGGATTGGGTTTAAAATCTTATTACACTCCCATCTTCCTTTTCCTTGTTGTAAACCCAGCAAAGTTAAGGCACCACAATTATTACCAGTATTATTTCCACCACCAGTATCATCTGGACCAAAAGTAATGCCTTGAATACCAGGCCCTAAGATGTTTTGGTTCTTGCCATCTACAATTTGAAAACCAGTACTTTTTTCAAGGTTCCAATCGACGACGCCTTTTGAATCTAAACAAGCCCCATACGGCAAGCAGAACTGCTGAGTATTACTTTCACCAATAATTCGAGGCTGACAAGGGTTTTGTTTATCAACAATACCTGTCCCCTCTGGGTCATAAACTGGAACAATAAGCCTACCTGTCATTGCAACAGGTTCTTCTTCAAATGCTTTTACCCCACCAGCTGTTCGACCAGATACCGGATTTCCATTCTGATCACTAGAGAGTGAACGATACCATCCTTGCATCCCTGTTTTAGCGTATGGGAAAAAAGTCGAAGAAATGATACCTGTTATGTTTTGTGGATTTTCTTTTAAATATTTTAAAGTAATATCAATAGATTTTAGATCAATGTCTTTATAAACACCTGTCTGAGGATCTTTGATACCTGTAATCAACCCACTATCAGCAATATCGCGATCAATGAGTCCATAAACTTTATTTGATGGACGTCCAGTTAACTCATTCAGAGGTAACATGAGTTCACGACCTTTATTCGGTGAAACATCCAAGGGGGTACTACGATCACCAGATGCAATACCAACCATAACAAAAGTTGAGGCCGCTTCATCATGTACAGTTAACGTTGGTGGTTGATAGAAACGAGGTTGATCTCCATTTGTAATACTTGTTCCATCCGCTTTTGTTGCAAGATTTCCTAAACGAACAACTCTTTTCCCAAAGGATGATACTGGAGTATTTTTGGCATTATTTAAATCAACACGAAATACTTGCCCGCCTAAATCACCGAAATAGAGGTTATCAACTAAGCCATCTCCATCACGATCCAGAGTACTGATTCTACTCACCACACTATGGGTCATATTTGCATTGTTGATATTCGCATTAGTATTACTCGCCCACCAAATTCTCTCACCCGTTTTAGCATTGATGATATAAACAGCATTACCATCTGCCTGTGCTTTATTGTTACATGAGGTAGATGGATAATCTGTATTGGAATTTGATGAATTCAGTTTAAATCTTGGATTCTCATAGCACATATCATAGCCACCACCCACAATCATCACTCGAGTAATTTGGTTGTTATATCGAATATTGGCTAGTACAGGTTTAGACCAAGTTTGCCCCATACGAGTGTAGTCGCCTGTCCCACCAAGAATACGGAAAAGTAATTTAGGTGCGCTTGGATTAAGGACATCTAAGCCATAATAGCTTTTCCCCCCCATACGCATACCACCATATACATTCATTTTATTTGCAACGACTGAGGTTTCTGTATCATTTCCGCCAGTCACCTTATAATCTGAATCTGCAACCCAAGCGCCATTGATCCCTTGTGTAACTCCATTAACATCTGACTCACCTTTCCTTAGCGCTTTTGATAAAGTACTGTCCTGCAAAATTTCAGTAGGAACAAATACCATCTGCTCTTCACCAGTCAATGAATTGACGATACGCAAAGCACCTTCCATACTGCCATAAAGCACTGACTGATCACGGGTAGACTTTAAATTGCCATCTGCATCTAATGTTCCCTTATAAGTCATTTGTACTGGAAAAGAATGAATACTTGCCCCCATAGATGTGAAAGCATCTTTAGGGGTATCTAGGCTATTTGGAAGCTGCGTAGAGCTTAGACTTAAGTTATAACCTAAGTAATTTAATAACTTTAATTGAATATCTAATGCTAAATTTTTTAACCTGCTGTCTGTCTTAAACTTGTCCAGTAAATTTGTTGCAGTGGTGGCGGATTGAGTGACTAAAAATAAATCTGAATTTTTATCTGTGGAAGTAATTACTCCCCCTGATGCAACACTTTTAATATCTGAAAAAAGTGGTCTATAGCCATTAGGACTTACTACTGTCGGTAATTTAATTTTTGAATAGACGCCACCCGCAGTAACACCATCACCATCAGTTAAAGAGCTACTGTTCCAAATATCTTGAGAACTTGGATTGAGTAATCCATTGGTTTGGAAAACAAAGTTGCTTCCTGATTTTAAAGCGCCACCTTGAATACTGTATTTTTTCAAGTTCCCCGTCCAAGTGATATTCTGAGTCCCTGGTTTTGGCTCCAAGGCTCTCAAATATCCATAAGGTTGGAAGGATTGTGGACTTAAAGCATCTACAGGAACAGAAATCGCCCCGGTTGATAATGGGCTTATTGGATTTTTTCCTAAATTATCAATAAATTGAATAACGCTATTGGTAATTTCATCAGATTCTTTTGCAATAAAAAATCCACCGTTACCATACCCTGGTTTATTTGTTTTATAACTTGGTGCTGTAGGAGAACACTGGTCATCTGAAGTACGATCATCCTGTGTTCGGGAACTGAGTCTGCAAGCATTTTCTACATATTGATTGTTTAAGTTATCCATAGTGCTACCAAACCCCACAAATGCAGTTTGGATAGAGACACCTGTTGGATTTTTGGTTTTATCAAATAGTTTTTTGGCAAATTCTCCCATACAACGCCAACCACCATCAGAGTTATCTGAAAGCCCCCCAGCACAACTAAAATCACTACCTAATGTATCTAGGGCAGAAGACATTAAGGTACTTGATCTAGTGTCATCTGTTGTATTAGCAGCGCCATCGGAAAGAATATACACCCCTTGCCCATCACAGCTTTGGCGATCAGCAACAGCAGGAAGTGGAGAGTCATAGGTTGTATTATCAGCGACTTTTGTATCATCAGCAGATTTTGTAAATCCACTATCGCTATTGGAGAATAAAACAGTTCCTGTTTTATTATAACATGTGCCACTATTACCGTTTATAGTACATGATTGAGCTGTTAAACCACTTGTATTGATAGAATTCACTGTACTCCAAGAGGTGCAATTTGTTCCTGAAGCATTCCACTGATTACACTGATAATTATAAGTTGTTGGCCACCAACCGCCAGTTGAATATGAAAAAAACATCGGGGCATTATTTAAAGTTACTGATTGTAATGTTTTAGTACCCATTAAATATGCTGCTGCTTCTGCATATCCATGTGCTGTAGGTGTACCATTGTAAGCTGTTAAATCTTTAAGTGCATTTTTTAATGCTGTTCTTTGCGTAGAACTCACCGCTCCTAGCTCTTTTGCTGGAACTAAGATTTGACCACTACGACCATCCCCATTCGTAGAATAATTCCCTAAACCAACACGAACTTGTCTTAATGAAGCATCTTCACTATTTAAGAAAGTAAACATTCCATCTTTTAAACGAGTCAAACGGTCTAAGCATTGATACCCAGTTATTGTTCCACTTGAGTTTTTAATTTGCTCACACCCAGTGACTTCATTTTTAACGGCGGCTGTTGCAGCAGAAGGAGAGACATAACAAAAGTTACGCTCATAACTAGGAGTGGTTCCTGAATTAATTCGATATGCTTTATTATTAGTAAGATTCGATAAACTTGTGGTTAAGGTTGCTAAAGCCGTTTGTGTATAACTTATTCCACAGTTTAAACCATAATCATCTCTATAACTGAATCCACTGCCATTCGCAGGTCCCATACTACCCGATGTATCCAACATCATCACTAGCGTCTTTTTCCCTGCTGTAGGTGCAGCATAAATCTGTAAATCATTTGCTTGAGTGACAGAAGATACAATCAGAAATGTACCGACAAATGTTGTAAATCCAACCATGCCTAAATTTAATTTTTTTTGCTTGGCTACATAATTCAATGAGGCCGTAAGCTTTTTAGATTTCATTTTACATTCCCCTAAATTTATACTGGCGCCTTAACCATTTTTATAAATGTTTGTAAATTAAACTCTTGGACTTGGCTGTTAACTGGAATACCAAGATTTACGAGACATTGTGCTGTTGTTTGCAGAGCACTAGTTTCCGCATCTGAATTATCATTCACATTTTCTTTTAAACATGCTTGAGCAGCGGACAAGTTTTTAGCATAAATGGGCATTACTGCTACTGTCGTCATCCGAATACGTTTTTGCTCAGTTACCCCTTGTGGAATTGTTTGTCCACCACTTACATTAATATTTCTTGCAAGTAATGCCAAAGGCGGCAAATCGGATGTATCTGTTGGAATTTTAATAGAAACCTGAGTCACTACACCTCGTCTTGCACTACCAAAGTCAGTGGTTAAATTACAAAAATTATCTGTACTTCCCTCAACCAACTCCACATCAGAACTCACATTTCTAAGTACAGCCATAGATGTAACTGAACCAAAACGAGTACTCACTCTAGGTTTATAGCAAAATACATATTCTTTACCAGGTTCTGTATCTGCATCTTTCAAAGCCTTACCTATAACACTTGAAAGATTCACTTGCTTATTTAAATCCTCTAAAAAAACTTGGTTAATTGGTGTATCAGCCGTTTGACTTGAAAGCTGACTAATTTGCGCATTTGTCGCAATATTCAATGTCGTCATAGAGGTCCGAATCGCCATTACTCCAACTATTGTTAAAAATAACAACATCATCATAACAACGATAATCGTTGACCCTTTCTGCTTGCTTAGGTTAGTTCGATGTTTCATAAATCTTCTCTCCTAAGCCATTTCTTAAAGCAATATTTGTTGTATATAAACGTCGTAAATATTTGGTGCTTTTATCCGTTAAAGTCACTTCACCATCAGGGAAATTAAAGCTTTCTTTAGAGGGGTCTATATTTTTATTTGTTATTGGATCTTTAGAGCGAACCAAAACCATCATTCTAATCGAGACAACTCTAGGTATATTGGGAGAGGACGCCCCTTTTACTGCAGTCTTAAATTGCTCAATTGTGTAATAGCTAAAATTGTTTCCAGCTTTTGCTCCGATGTAAAATCTAACAAGATCCACTCTCGGCATAATCACTTCACCATTGTTTGAATCATTTAATCCAGCAATAGAAGGGACACTACTTCCTGGAGTGTTTGCATCACAAGCCAATGCCAAGTTACCATTATCTGTCCTTAAAAAATAACGTTGAATAACATACTCACTAGCCTGTACTTCTCTACCTTCACAATTCATCATTTTATTGGGTGCTTGAAACATAATTGTTAGTTGATCACTACTCGAACTCGTCCCAGTAGAACCTCCTGATTTTGTTAACAATCCCGCACTTACATCTTTTAACTGGAGATTTGCCTTGCCTAAAGCTGGATCAGCACTGGTAAAAATAATTCCGCCATTGGGTGTTGTTGTATCTAACACTGGATTATTTACATTTCCAAAATTCGCTAGACGAATATCTCTAGCAATATAATCAACACCGAACACACCACTATCTTGTAACTCTGCACTTGCTTCTTGCATTTTTGCCGTAATTAGACCACCTGTGAATAATTGCAAAGCTGCAGCGCTAATAATAAGACCAATGGCAAGAGCAACGATCAACTCAATTAGTGTGAAACCCTTCTGAGGTCCCATTATTTCTTGCTTCGTCATGAATCTCATTTAATATGCCTCCATCATTAGGCATTTTGCAGTAAACACATACGTTCCTGTGCTACTCATACAAGCACTATAATCACTTGCTTTTAATTTCGATGCAGTTTCATCCCAAGCAGCGAATAAGCATTGCCTTTTAATTGTACTGCCTACCCCTGGACAATCCGTCATTGTAATACTAATACCGATTCTTGATGCTGCATCAGCAGCCAAATATGAATCATAATCCGCCATTTCTGCTGGCGTACATGTGGCATTAAAACATTTTTTTTTCGGAGACTTTTCTCCCACTCCAATATAGTTTTTTACTGCAGCAGGATAACTAGATTGACCATTAGGATTAGCTCGAATACTTTCTGTTAAACCTCTCAAAATTAGGGTTGCTTGAGATCTTGTAAGCGCTTCACCAGTCGCGTCCACCGCCCTTAACTGTAAAGCAGTAAATCCCAAAACCCCGATCGCAAGTAAAACCAGAGCAACTAAAACTTCAACCAATCCCACACCCAATTGATTCTTCTTATTCTTCATGAGCATGCTCCATTCTTTTCAGAGGATACAATTCCAATAACTGATACTGTTATTTCGGTAATTTCCTTATTACCACATATTGTTATTTTCCTTGCCTTTAAGTTGGTACTCGGCACATTATCAAGTGATGACCCAATAGCACTAAAAACAACATTTAAGTCACCACCAACACTAACAGCCTTATCAATATTGGCTAAAATGACACGTTTTGCATCAATGAAATTTGAAGCATTGGCGCTACTAACACCTGCTTTGGTTAAACAAAGTGTCCTTGTTATTTCCTGATTCGAGCCATCTTTATTTGGACAAACGATCACAGACATTTTCATTGATGATGCACGGCTCTTCGCTTCTTTTAGTGCTTTCATTAACTCTTCATTGCTTTTATTTGCCTGATAGGTTGCTAAGAGCTTTGAAAAAGAGGGCGCTGCAATCGATGCAACAATTGCCAGAACAGCAATCGTCACCATTAACTCAATTAAGGTGAATCCCCGATTATTTTGCATTGCTACTCCCCATTGCAACAAAACTTTACCCTATTAAAAATCATAGCTTAAATACTTACAAAACCAATACAAGTTGGACGAAAGGCATAAAAAAGCAGATAACTGAAATCTCAGCTATCTGCTTAAAAAATAAAGTTTAAATTTAAGCTTGAGTTACATGAATCCGTAGCTCTTTTGGCAAACTAAATGTGATGTTTTCCTCACGACCATTTAATTCTTGTGGCGCGGTCGCACCCCAGTCCTGTAAACGTTGAATTACTTGCTTAATTAAAATCTCAGGTGCAGATGCTCCTGCTGTCACACCGACCTTATGATTTGAGTTAAACCATTCTTGCTGTAACTCATCTGCATTATCAATAAGATAAGCATGCTTGCCCATACGTTCAGCCAACTCACGTAAACGATTCGAATTTGATGAGTTTGGAGAGCCAACAACCAACACCACATCACATTGTGTGGCTAAATCTCGCACAGCATCTTGGCGATTTTGTGTGGCATAGCAAATATCATCTTTACGAGGCCCTTGAATTTGAGGGAATTTATTGCGTAAAGCATCAATCACTTTGGCCGTATCATCTATAGATAAGGTTGTTTGGGTCACAAAGGCTATTTTTTCAGGATGATGCACTGTTAATGAAGCAACATCATCTTCATCTTCAACCAAGTAAATTTCACCACCATTTTTTTTGTCATATTGACCCATGGTACCTTCAACCTCAGGGTGACCTTCATGACCAATTAAAATTGCTTCAGTTCCTTCACGGGCATATTTCGTGACTTCAATATGTACTTTGGTGACCAATGGACAGGTTGCATCAAAGACTTTTAATCCACGGCGCTCTGCTTCTTGTTGAACTGCCTTAGATACGCCATGTGCACTAAAAATAACAATATTATCGTCAGGCACTTCATCCAACTCATCCACAAAAATTGCACCACGCTGACGTAGATCGTCAACCACAAATTTGTTATGAACCACTTCATGACGTACATAAATAGGTGGATTAAAACATTCAAGCGCACGATTGACGATGGCAATTGCACGATCTACACCTGCACAAAATCCACGCGGATTAGCCAATACAATTTCCATAAAACCCTCAATGCTCACTTCAATGGTTGGATATATTTTATCGATTAAACACAAACAATGTGTAAAAACAGTTTTGTTTGTGTTCGCTCTACTCTAAAATAGAGAAGATATTTTATCATATCAGGAAAAATATCATGTCGGGTCTATTGTTTGTCGTTTCTGCGGCATCAGGAACAGGCAAAACATCTCTCGTTAAAGCGCTGCTTGAGCGTGTGAGCAATTTACACGTTTCTGTTTCACATACGACTCGTGGTCAGCGACCTGGCGAACTCGACGGTGTTCATTATCACTTTACCTCTAAAGAAAACTTTCTTGATCAAGTAAATCAAGGTGGTTTTATTGAATATGCAGAAGTTTTTGGTAATTATTATGGTACTGCGCAAACAACGGTAAGAGACCAATTGGCGAAAGGCCATGATGTGCTACTTGAGATCGATTGGCAAGGTGCAGAACAGGTTCGTAAACTTTTTCCTGAATCTAAACAAATTTTCATCCTCCCTCCTACTCAATTTGATTTACGTCAGCGTCTTTCAAATCGTGGTACAGACTCGGTTGAAGTCATTGAGCATCGTTTAAGTTGCGCGGTGGAAGACATGCAACAATATGTCAATTTTGAGTACATCATTATCAATGATGATTTCAATAAAGCGTTACATGATTTGGAATCTGTGATCAATGCCAACCGCTTAAAAATAGATCAACAGGCAAATCGTCATCAAGCTTTAATTACCAAACTGATTACACCCCAGTCTTAATCGTATTTCAATGCTTTCTAAATAAGCTTCGATTAAAACTTGAGTCTATAGTGAAAGCATTTTATACTGCACAGTCTATTTAAAAAATTTGTATTCAAACGAGAACTCTTATGGCACGCGTAACCGTTGAAGATTGTTTAGACCATGTGGACAACCGCTTTGAGCTTGTACTAGTGGCAAGCAAACGCGCGCGTCAATTGGCACGTCAAGGCATTGAACCGACTGTTGAGTGGGACAATGACAAGCCGACTGTTGTTGCATTACGTGAAATTGCGATTGGTCATGTGACTAAAGATATCTTGAAGCAACGTGATCAAGATTACCAAACGTCTAGTCTTGACCTTGCTTTATCAGCAAACAATCTTAATCTTGAAGGTTTTTCTTTCCAATAAGCTAAGCCTTTATAAAAAGCCTAGTTTTTCAACTAGGCTTTTTTATTTCAGTTATTTTGCAAAAAGTTTTGCCAATCAATCGACAAAATTCAAATTATTTGTTAAAAAAAATAGATATATTTGATGTCTAGAAATTGACAAGCGGCTCAATATGCTTTTCATTAAAGCATTAGGAAAAATATTTCAAATTTGTAATTTAAGATAGGTGTTCTATGCCAGGCCAACAGGTCAGCCAATCCAAGCAACAGCTGAATGTAATTATCGACGCTTACTTAAAACCAAGCGATGTCGAGCGAGTACTTGTGGCTTGTGATTATGCTGATATTGCGCATGATGGTATTACACGTAAAAGTGGTGAACCCTATATTTTACATCCGATTGCGGTGAGTTGTATTTTGGCACATATGCGTATGGATGCTGAAACACTCATGGCAGCACTATTACACGATGTGATTGAAGATACTGATTTCACCAAAGAAGATATCTCTGAAAAATTTGGTAAAACCGTGGCCGAATTGGTCGATGGAGTTACCAAACTCAGCCATTCCAGTGATAAAGAATATAATAAAGCAGCATCTTTTCGTAAGATTCTACAAGCCACCTTACAAGACCCACGTGTCATTATTATCAAACTCGCTGATCGTTATCATAATATGACAACACTGGGTGCTTTACGCCCAGATAAACGAGCACGAATTGCGCAAGAAACCTTTGATATTTTTGTTCCCATGGCACGCCTTGTCGGTATGAATGAGATGGCGGATAACTTAGAACATTTGTGTTATCAAAATCTCGATCTCGATATGTACAATGATGTACAAGAAAATTTACTCAAAACCAAACCAGAGCGCTGTAAATATCAATCGGTTTGGGAACAAAACTTAGCTGAACTGCTCAATAATTATAATATTCAAGGACGCATCAAAAAGAAAAATAACAATATCGAACTATTACGCCACTTTGTAAAAAACGAAATTGACTTACAAGAACTCACCCACAGCCACGCTTTCGAAATTATTTTACAAAGCATTGCCGATTGTGACCGATTGGTTGATGCCTTACGAGAAAATTTCCAAGTCATCGACTATGAAGACCACATCCGTCGGCCATTACCAGGCGGAAACCAATCTTTGATGATCAAACTCAAAGGTGAGCGCACAACATTGTCTTTAACCATTCAAACCGAGCTGATGCGCAAAGCTGCGCGCTTTGGGGTGGTTCTTGGTGAAAACGCTCCACAGGCATGTCGTTCAGCGATTCAAGCGTCGATGAAAAATTTAGATATCCTTGTCGGGGGAGAGTGTGCAAAGACTACATTTAGCGACCTCCTTGATTATCTACATCAAGAAAAAATCTGGGTCTATACACCACACGGACAGCTACATGAATTGCCTCAAGGTGCTACAGCAGTTGATTTTGCATATTCAGCAAGTCTGTTTTTAGGTAACCATGCTGTTGGTGCTAAAATTAATGGTGAAATTAAACCCCTTTCAACACCTTTAGTCAGTGGTCAGGTGGTTGAAATTATTACCGATGTATTGGCAACACCAAATCCAGACTGGTTAAGTTTTATTAATACCCAAAAAGCACGTCGTGCGATTCAGAACATCTTGCGTGACCAAGATCCCGATGAACAACGTTTAGTGGGGCAACAAGCGCTTAACCGTGCTTTAAAATTATTTAGTCGCTCAACTAAAGACTTGTCTGAAGCTGATTGGAAGGATTTATTAGAGTGGCGCCACGTAACTAATAAAGACACCTTATTTGAACAAATTGCAGTCGGTGACCTGCTACCGCAACTGGTCGCCAATCATTTATTTGCTCAATCCAAAGCCACTGAGGAACACGCTTCTAAGCGCTTGATTCAAGGTACCGATGGTGTCGATGTTAAGTATGCACACTGTTGTAACCCTGTATTGGGAGATCCAATTCAAGGACATTTATCTCGTCGTGGTTTAATTGTACATCGTGCACGTTGCCATAATTTATTGCATGAGCAACATTTACACCCAGAAAACATCATGTCTTTGCACTGGACGTCGGAAGAAGAAGACGATGTTAACTTCAATGCTTATTTGAGTATTGACCTTGTTTTAACTGATGAACAAATTTCAGAATTGATTTACTTATGTCGTAAAGCAAAAACTGGGGTTGAATCAGTCCGTTCTCATGAAGATAAAACTTATGTGAATATCGTGGTCAATAATCGTAAACAAATTGCGCAAATCATTCGTGAATTACGTATGCAATTTGGTTTTCCTCGAATTAGTCGGATGTCCATGCCCGTTTCAATTAACAAGGCGCTAAAAGCAAAAGCGTGCTAAATTAAGATCTGTAATGTTTATCGAGAGTCTTCGATGCACTTTGCATGCTATTCATCCTTTATGATGAAATGATTTGAAATCAAGGAGAAATCAATGTCCCGCCAAGTGATCCATACTGAAAATGCCCCTGCTGCAATTGGTACTTATTCACAAGCTATTTTAGTAGACAATACATTATATCTATCAGGGCAAATTGGCTTAGATCCGTATAGCATGGAGTTGGTTGAAGGCATTGAAGCGCAAATTCGACGTGTTTTTGATAATTTAAAAGCAGTGTGTGAAGCCGCAGGTGGTTCTTTAGCAGATATTGCAAAGCTCAATATTTTTCTGACTGATTTATCAAACTTTCAATTGGTTAACCAAATCATGGGCGAATATTTTGCTCAGCCTTATCCTGCTCGTGCAGCATTAGGTGTTGCATCATTACCTAAAAATGCGTTGGTTGAAATGGATGGCATTGTCATTATTCCTCAATAATAGCAGTCAAATATTAAGCATTTGATTTTAAATAATTTAAAAAATAAAACTAAATACTACCGATCAGGTGGTATTTTTTTATTCAAAAAGCCAATAAAGATTAATGATATTTCAAATTAATTCCATTGACAAATGATAACAATTATCAATAATATTAGATATCGCATTTAACCTTAGGGTTGAGTTTCATGTACGTTTGTTTATGTCGTGGTATTACAGATCAAGATATCAAAGATGCAATGGCAAATGGTGCAGAGAGCTACCGTGAAGTACGTGAATTATTAGACTTAGGCACGTGCTGTGGTCGCTGTGCTCCTGAAGCAAAAAGCATTATCAATGAAGAGCTATCACTTATTGCAGCACGTATTTCTGTTGCCGCATAGTCTTAAATCCAAAGATTCAAGCATAAAAAGTTTATATAAATAACGACAATAAATAAGTTTTTTAATGATCCCCAGATCATTCTCCTCCCCCGCTTCGACTCAAGGCGGGTTCGTTTTTTAATCAATCTCTTTTAGCCAAAACGACATCCCTACTGTTTTTGATTGCGATTTTCATTTGCCGTTCCATAAACTACTCGTAACCCTCTAAAAAGTTGATTAATATAGAGCCATATCGAATTACCTTAATCATTAAATTTCAATGACTCAGTTTAAATTCACTTTAAGGTACACAATTAGAATGGAGTTTTAGCCATATGCAAGGCAATCGAGATGTAATTAATCAACTCAATCAAGTGCTTTACCATCACTTGACTGCGATTAACCAATACTTTCTACACTCGCGTATGTTTAATGATTGGGGAATCGAAAAACTTGGTTCGGCTGAATACAAAGAATCTATTCGCCAAATGAAGCATGCGGATAAGATCATTGAACGTATTCTTTTTTTAGAAGGCTTGCCTAATCTTCAACATTTAGGAAAGTTGTATATTGGTCAACATACGGTTGAAGTTTTAAACTGTGATGTACGTAAAGTAAAAGAAAACATAGATGCATTGAAAACAGCTGTTGAACTGGCTGAAAGCAACTTAGATTATGTGACTCGTGATCTTGTTCAAGAAATTCTTGAGAAAGAAGAAGAATTTTGGGATTGGACAACGACCCAACTAGATCTAAGTGAAAGTGTTGGTATCGAAAATTATATTCAAAGCCAACTCTAATTAATTTTTAAATAAAATAAAGAATCCCCCAATTGATTGGGGGATTTTTTATTTTATTTCAAAATGTAGCGATGCAAACACTACAGTCATCACAATTCACTTTTATGAAAGGGTATTATTTTCCTGCAACAGATACAGGTAATAGATCCTGATATGATTGCTCTTGCCCATGCAGTGTCTTTAGAATCCATAACTGATGTTCAGCTTCAGCTTTTTTACCATTAAAAGCCAAGACCTGTGCATATTTCTGAATATCATATGCCGAAGCTAAGTTTGCCACCATACGCCCCATATATTGCAACTGCTGATCCGACATTTTGCTATATGGATTTAGACCAATCCACCAGACACGTTCTTTAAATTGCGTCAGCAACAAAATATCTTGATTCATCACTGCTTGCTGTGAAGCACTTAACGGTGTTTTCTTATTTACGAATACACTTTGTTGGCGGTATAAAATATAGTCTCGATAAATCACTCCCACCAAGACCAAACCAATAACAATAATACTCACTGTAACCGAAGACTTTAAGTTCACTGTAGGCAAACGAGCATACTGAGCTTGGATGATCCCCAATAAAAAACCTAAAGGAAGTAAGAAATATGCATAGTGAATTGGGTATTCCAATAAAGCATGAATCAAAATGGCACAGACCATCAAACTCGCTGCAATTGAAACCGCATCTTTAATGCCTTTATTTAACCAATACAACCAACATGCCATATAAACAATAATCAATCCACCAATCGGGATACCATTCCAAATCAGTAAATCCAAAATCACGTTATGTGCTGTTTTATACCATTCATGTGATGGATATAAATCAAAAGCGGTGATTTGCGCCATCCCTGTTTGATTCCAACCGTACCCAAACCACGGCTTTTCTGAAATTGCGACTAAGGCTTGATTCCACATATCTAAACGGAGATAACCTGAAGATGCTCGCTCGACTACTGAAGCTGTCTGTGTTACTTCTTGGGTTGATACAGATATAATCCACTGATTCAGCATGGGTAAGCAAGTAATCAATGCAATAAATACACCACACCATGCGAGTAATTTGATAAACCCAAAGCGTTTAGTTTGACCGAATTGCTTAATGGTCAAATAAATCAATGTGAACAAACACACCACCCAAGCAGTTCGTGATTGAGTCAGCGCAATGGTCAATAGAAAAATAAAAGTGGATGGCCCGAGTATGTAATTTGGCAGTATCTTCTTTTCATAAAAATATAAACATGCAAATACCCCCATACACATAAACGTCGCCAGATTATTCGGCTGGGCAAAGTTTGCATAGGGACGATTACCATTGAGCAAATTGACCAATGGTCTAAAATATTCGTTTACGCCTAACCATTGGGTCATTGCAATAAAACTTGAAAGTATCGCACCCGTAAAAACCACAAGACTAAATACTTTAAAGACTTGTTCTCTTTGACCTTTTTCACCTATTGCCAAGTTATAACCGACAACCAGCATCAACCAAAACATTGCAATATAGACTGTGCAAAGCAAAGCATTACTTAAATACAAAATCTCGCCAAAGCCCCATTGAATCAATGGAATCGCCAATACAGGCAATATAAGCAGTTGCGGTTTTGGAATTTTTAAGTCTTTATTTAGAAAAGCACGGAGCAACACCAAAGCAGATAGAAAAGTCAGTTCTTCACTACCAAAGGTTGTCCAAGGCATTTTATGGATCGGTAAAAGCCAAGCAAGTAAAAGCAAGACGGCTGAAAGAAGATAAGGTATAGCTTTCATAGGAAAAGTGAAAAGAAAAACTGAGTTTATTATAGCGTTTCTAGCACTTTTTGTTTAAGGAATGATTGTACAGTTTGCACCTTTACTCAAGTCACAACGGATATCTACTGTTGATGAATTTTTACTTTTTGCTTCAATAATCAGATTTGTGGTTGACTCGTTCCATGAAGAAGCGTCTGTGATAAAACTACAAGATGAAGTTGAAGGCTGACCAGGATGTGTATTGTTATTTTGGTCAAATATATCTACAAAAACATTATTGCTATAGCTCTTTGTTTCATGCAAACACGCAGCAACTTGTGTTTTCTTTTGATATAAAAGATAGCTAGGTATAGCAATTGCCATAAGAATACCAATCACAGCTATAACTAGCATAATTTCGACAAGAGTAAAGCCTTTATTAAATTTCATAATAATTTCTCTAACAATTATTTTTTACTTTATTATAAAAAAAAGTTTTTAACTATTTTTTTATTATTTTTGAATTTTTATGTACAAAAACGACAAATCTTGTCAAAAATTGATGCTTTGAGAAGTTGATCAAATTTAATTTCAACATTATAAAAGTTATTAATGATATTAAGAACATCCGCAGCTTCTTCTTTTTTATTATTATAAGTTAAAAGTACAGCCAATTTAATTAACCCTTGTTGCGTAGCGGTAGCCAGAACTTTTGTTTTTAGCCCCTCTATCTCTCTATCACTCAATAATTGGTAAGGATTAAATTGAATCCAAAAGATAATAAAATCACTTCTATCATAAATGAAATTCTCAAGGAGAAAATTTGATTCATGCGGTAAATAACTTGGTAAAATTTCATTCTTATATCCTTCCATCAAAGCAATATTTAACCTTTTTTTGTACATATATTCATAACCAATATTTATAATCAAGAGCAATATGACTAAAAGAAATAGAGAAAACATATTTACTTTGTTTGTTGATTTAACATAATCCAGATCAAATTGTATGAGCGCACCGC
>Ga0256893_1000068_pt1 | contig 40358 bp, 39 predicted proteins | sample MC6MC0666MT_FD_190201 | JGI IMG/M metagenome (GOLD analysis project Ga0256893, IMG submission 190201) | Metatranscriptome of enriched soil aggregate microbial communities from Iowa State University, Ames, United States - MC6-MC0666-MT... | ecosystem: Environmental > Terrestrial > Soil >... | reverse complement strand
GTAAATTGTAGGTTTAATCTTTTCAGGAAACTCGAAGTTTTGATGACAAACCAAACTCTACAATTTACGTGTAGTGATAGCTAATCACTACAAAGAACAAGATACAAGATGACAAAAATCTTTCGTTTAACAGGGCTCTTGCGCTGCAAACAAAGCAGTGCTTTATTTTTGCTCATATACCCCCGCCCAACGGCGACATTCATGTCGCCCCACGGTAGGACAACCATCTATTATTCAAAAATACGAAAAACGAATTGATAATCAATAGTTTCTAAAAGTTCATACAAAAACATAAGCTTCATTTATGATCAATGACTTGATGCAAATCACTTGTATGTATGATTAGGTGGTTTGACTATAGCCAAATTGAATTTCAATAAATCTAAGTTTTAAATGGGTCTAAGATATAGAGGAAATCACTTGATTCCCTCTGTTCATTCATCATTTATTGAGCAAGAAAGCTGACAGCTTCTTCAATCAAGTCTGAAATGTCTTTTGGATGTGATGCCAAAGAAGCATGGCTTGCATCTAACGAAATCACTTTTTTTGCATTTAGGCGTGCAGACATGACTTTTTGATTTTCAGGGTGGATCATTCGGTCTTGAGTCGAGATTTGATACCAAGATGGTTTCGTTTTCCAGGCTGGCGTGGAAATCGTATCGCCAAAAGTGCTTGCTACTGGCGCTTTTTGGGTGACACCCATTGCAAACCCTTCATCTTTACTTAAATCCTGACAGAAACTTTCATGGAATTTATCTGCTTTAAGCCAGAGATAACCATCACTGTCTGGTTCTAAGTTTGGTGCAGCCTCAGGTAAATGTTGTTGAGTAATGCCACCTGGGCTTTCGTTTGAGTCAGGTGCAAAAGCAGCAATATAAACCAGGCCTACGACATTCGCTTGATTGCCAACTTCAGTAATTACAGCGCCACCATATGAGTGACCAACCAGAAGGACATCTCCTTTAACTTGCGCAATCATTTTTCTTGTTCGTTCAACATCTTCAGCCAGTGAGCTAAGCGGGAGTTCTACTGCACGTAATGATCCATAACCTCGGTGAGACAGCTCAGTTACGACTTTACTCCAATGAGCAGCGCCTCCCCAAAATCCGTGTACGAATATAATTGTCGGTTTATTACTCATGTATCTCTCCTAGCTAAATGCTATTGTATTTGTTGAGCTAAATGGTTGAAGAATTTTTGTATAAAGATTGGATATATACAGAATGTAATTTTTATACTCAAAAAAGCTTCTATAAACGATTATTCATGTTTAAATTCAATTTAACAATAACAGAAACACCAATGTTTTTGCAGAAACACTTTTTAGGAATTGTGACAAAAAATGAGAGATGAATATGCAGAAAAAAGTGCTTTAACGGATATATTCTTTGATATTTATCAATTTGCAAAAATATCAGGTGAGATCTATGACTTCGCGCGATTTACAGATCAACAACAGTTAAGCTTTAAACAGGATTATGCATATATCCATATCGTTCAGCAGGCGACATGCAGACTTAAAGTTGCATGCACTAACCTAGATCTCGTTTTAAAAGCAGGGGATATTATTGTTCTACCTTCAGTAGGAGAACACACGATTGAATTGTTGGATGCCGAAAACCAAGCAGCCGCTGTGATTAGCTGTATTTTTAAACTTAGTGGGATTTATGGCGAAGCCATAATCGAAGGGTTGCCTCGCTATATCCATGTCCCATCGCACAATGATACGGATAAAATTGCAGAATGGGTGCCAATGACTGTTGCTGCGATAAAGCTTGAACTTGAACATCCTAGCCTTGGTAGTCAAGTGATGCTTTCAAGGATTATCGATCTTTTATTGGTGTGGTCAATACGGTTTTGGTTGGCAAAGGCAACCATTGAACATAAAAGCTGGATTGTTGCTTTACGTGACCCCACGATTAGTAAAGCATTATTTTTGCTGCATGATCGTCCTGCTTATCCATGGGATGTAGAAAATTTGGCTCAATCCACCCATCAATCACGTTCAAGTTTTGCTAAAAAATTTGTTGAACAGGTCGGTGTTTCTCCAATTCAATATTTAAAAAATTGGCGGATGAGACTGGCAAGTCAGTTTTTAAAAGAGACAGACAAAAATATTTTTCAAATTGCTGAATTAGTAGGATATAGCTCACAAGCAGCATTCACTCGTGCCTTTACACAAACATATGGGTGCGCACCAAAAGTATTTAGAGCATCATTGATGCAGAGTCATCAATAAATACAGATAATCAACTGTAGCTTTTTATGCTTTAAATGCTTTTTAACACTGAATCGTACTTAGCCAAACTGATCCAGAACAGCAATAAAACTTAAAGATTTAGGTTAGATTTCAGGTTTTATTGAAGATGAACAAAAATTGGTTAATGTCATAAATGTAATTCCCAAGACCGTGAATTGTATAGTTTCGACCTCTAGAATGAAGTGATACATCAATGGGAAGAATGACATGAAAACTTTAATCAGATTAGCTGTTATTGGTCTTTGTAGTGTTTCAAGTTTAAGTTTTGCATCACATCAAAATACGCAAGAAATACGCATTGATCACTTTGGTACAGGTAGCGATGGAGATAATACGTCAGGTCTTTTATTGAAAGAGCCAATAAAACTTGTGCCTTATTTAAAGCTTGATCAAAATAAGGAGCCGAGAATTGAACATTATGGCACAGGCAATGATGGAGACAATACCGCAGGGTTATTATTAGTCGATCATGAAAAGTACTATGCGGCAAACACATCTACTGTGCAAGTTGATACTGGACGTATAGATCATTACGGTACTGGAAATGATGGAGACAATACCACGGGCTTGCTCCTCAAAGATTAATTTACAAAAAATATAGAAGCTTGTTGATAAAAATAGTGACATGTTGATAAGTAATATAAACAAAGATAAAAAAATGGGTGTAATCAATACACCCATTTTTCATTTAAATCAATCTCGTGTTATTGCGCTGCTTTTTCAGCTGCGATTGAAGCAATTGCTGCATCAACACCATCAATAGAATCTGCAGCTTTTTTAATACGAGCAAGTGCATCAACAAGTACTTCATCAGCAGTCGCATAAGAAATACGCATATAGCCGCCTAAACCAAAAGCATCACCAGGAACTACAGCAACACCAGTTTCTTCCAACAACCATTCTGAGAATTCTGTGCAAGATTTTAAACCTTTTGCACGAATTAAAGGACGAATATTGGCATAAGCATAGAATGCGCCATCAGCAGGTAAGCAGCTAATCCCTTGAATTTCATTCAAACCATTCACAACTAAATCATGACGGCGTTTGAATGCTTCAATCATCGGTTGAAGTACATCTTGAGGACCATTTAACGCAGCTTCAGCAGCAACTTGTGAAATCGAAGTTGGGTTTGAAGTTGATTGTGATTGGATTTTTTTCATTGCACCAATCAATTTTGCAGGTCCTGCTGCATAACCGATACGCCATCCAGTCATTGCATATGCTTTAGATACACCGTTAAGTACGATAACGCGCTCATAAAGGTCAGGAGCTACAGTCGCAATGTTGTAGAACTCATCATCCCAACGGATCGGCTCATACATATCATCAGAAGCAACATAAACTTGAGGATATTTACGGAGCACTTCTGCTAAAGCTTCAAGTTCAGCTTTGCTGTAGATCATGCCTGTTGGGTTAGAAGGACTATTTAAAACCACCAAACGTGTTTTGTCTGTAATCGCAGCTTCTAGTTGAGCAGGTGTAATCTTGAAACGTTGTTCTTCACCACATTTCACGATGACAGGAACACCTTCAGCAATGATCACCATATCTGGATAGCTTACCCAATATGGCGCTGGAATAATGACTTCATCACCTTTGTTTAACAAAGCAAGTGCTAAGTTAAAGAAAGACTGTTTACCACCGCAAGAGACTAAAATCTGATTTGCAGCATAGTCAAGATTGTTATCACGTTTTAGCTTCGCAATAATTGCTTTTTTAAGGCCTGGTGTACCATCAACAGCGGTATATTTGGTAAAACCGTTGTTAATCGCTGTAATCGCAGCATCTTTGATGTGTTGTGGGGTGTCAAAATCTGGTTCGCCAGCGCCCAATCCGATTACATTTTTACCCGCAGCTTTTAATTCAGCAGCTTTGTTGGTAACAGCAAGCGTTGGAGACGGTTTGATGGCATTTACACGATCAGAGAGACGTACGTCCACGGCATTATTCCTTCTTATAGGGATTAAAAAAATAAAAAGCACATTATCATAGCCTAATTTTTCATGTTTGGTCGTCTAATATCTATTCAAATTCAATAAATATTCACGAAAAGCAAAAATTAATGTATCAAGAGAATACAAATAAAAGTGAAAGTTTAAGAGCACTCGCATCAAAGCCGAAATTTACGTACAATATAGTCAGTTAAAATTGAGTGAATCACATGAGCACCCAAAATACTCCCAAAAAGAAGCCATTGGTGAATTTACCATTTCCAATGCCATCATCTTTAGAAAATGATGATGATGTTGCCCATAACAACGTTCGCCCTAAACCTGAGCAATACGCAGACCGTACTTGGATGCCACCTCGTGGTACACGTCGTTCGATGGGAAAACGTTAAGTGTGTAAAATATAAAAATAGGTGCTTGATGCACCTATTTTTATATTAAGTGTTCAAAAGAATATTTTTTCAAGCTTATTGTTTATCTTTGTTGATGGTTAAGCACCGTCATTTAGCATTTCCGTGACATATTCATAATATTTTTTTTTCTTTTGATACATCAGTAAATCTGCTCGTTTTAGCATATTATCTATACTTTCATTTGCACCTGTTGTTGCGTAACCAATTGCAACGCTGATAGGTTGTGACGAGTAGTACTGGTTATCTATATTGAGTAATTCTTCAATAGTCATGATCATTGATTCGACGGTTTGCTCATTTGCCGCAGGCATGAGAATTACAAACTCATCTCCACCAATACGAGAAGCAGTATAACTTGTATTGGTAATGGTACGAGTCAGAATATTGCCCATACGTCGAAGTAATTCATCCCCAACATCATGACCTAACTGATCGTTGATGGCTTTTAAACCATTCATATCAATAAAAATGGCTGAAGTCGGGCGTAGTACGCCACGCTCTAAACGATTGATTTCTTCTGTATAAAATGAACGATTAAATAATTTTGTGAGAACATCATGTTTTCCAAGATATTCCAAATACGTTTCTGCTTTTTTTCGTGCAGTAATATCAGTCAATGCGACTTGAACAAGACTCCAATCATGTTCATAACCTGGGAAAACAGTGAATTGGAGTAATACATTTCGTACTGAACCATCTAATGCATAATTTACAGCTTCACGTTGATGATGAATTTTACCATTCCATAGCTCAATCAGTTGCTCACGGAAAGTCTGGTACATCTCTTTTGCAAATACTTTATTTAAGTTTTTAAATAAGGTCTCTTTATCTTTGGCTTTAAATAAATCCAGTGTTGCTTGGTTGACGTCTAATAAGATGATATCTTCTATACACTGGTTTACAAAGTCAGTATGAACATCTAAGAAGGTACGAAAATCTTCGATACCAATTTCACGGAGTTGATCTATACGTAGTCTTACACGACTAAAATCTTCCACCCACAATGAAGTTGGCGAATAAATAAAGCGAGATTCTGCCAGTTGGCGATTTTTTTCTTCTAAACGGCGCGCATTTTGATAGTCAGTAATATCTTCAGTGGTGACTAAAACTCGGTCTAAACTGACTTCTGAACCCGGCAAAATGATACCGCGTAATTTGATATCTAACTTTTTGCCTGAAATCGTGTAATTGACAGTAGTATTTGAAAATTCAGCTTCTCCATTCCAAAGTGCAACCAATTCTTTAATATGTGAATGCAGCATTTCTTTCTGAAAAATAATATCTAAGCTCTGATAGAGGTGTTGTTGAGTTCTTGCTTCAAATAAATTTAAGGTTTTTTTATTGACCTGAAGAATCTTAATTTTATGCGCACAAGCTGTGATCTGGTCTGGATTTTCATCTAAAAAGCTTTGTAGATCTGTGATTCCTTGACTTTTCCATTGGTTAAATTGTTCTTTTACTTCGCTATAGTCTTCTAACCACATTGGGGTAGGGGATATATCAAAAATAGAAGAATCAGAAAATTCCATTATAAGATTCTCGTTCGATGTGAGGTGCTTTAGAATATTTGAAATATATCCTAAAAAAGGAGGATATAAAATAATAAAATTCATGATATTTATTACTAATCGTATTTTATGATAACTGGTTATCGTTTAATTGGATTTGCACAACTGTTACTTAATTCAAATTATATTTTTAATCCGTCAAACTATTAATCGGTCTTCAATAAATAATATGCTTGCTTATCTTGATACATAATTTTATCTGCTTTTTTTAATAACTCATCGATATTTTTATAATGGTGAGTTGTTGCATAACCAATCGCCACATGAAGTGGATGTTGCGGATTGTTAATTTGATCAAGTTCTATTTCTTGCTTAATTATTTTAAGCAGTAGCTCTATATGCTGATAATTTGATTCAGGCATAAGAATCACAAACTCATCACCACCAATACGGGAAACAGAATATGGGGTGGTTATGGTGGATTTTTTTAAAAGATTTGCAAAACGTTGAATCAGCAAATCACCAATATGATGGCCCTGTAAATCATTAATCCTTTTTAAACCATTGATATCTAAGTATATGCATGAAAGTGAACTGAATGGGGTAGTTTGTAAGCGTTGAATTTCACCTACAAAAAAAGTTCGATTATATAATTGAGTTAATTGATCATGCTTGCTTGCATATAGCAGATGATCTTCTAATTTCTTACGCTCTGTTAAATCGGTAAAGGCAATTTGCACGGTATCCCAGTTATGTTTTGAATCTGGAAAAATAACAAACTGTTCGAGGACATGTAGCAAATCTCCGTTGATTGACCGATACTCACATTCTCGCTTAAGCTGATGATGGCCATCCCATAAATGTAATAATTATTTATAAAAATTTTGTTGATAATTCTCTCTGAAAATATGATTTAAATGCTGATAAAAATGTTGTTCATTGTTGGCATTAAATAAATCCAGTAAAGCTTGATTTACACCAACTGATCGAATATTTTCAAAACAAAGAAATAGAAAATCAGGGTTTTGCTGAATATATTGATCTAAGTCAGTGACATTATTCGCTAGCAATTGATTAAATAATGATTTTATTTGGCTATAGTCTTTGACCCAGAGGGCAGTGGGTGAATGCAAAAATAGGGATTCTGCAATCCGACGTGCATTTTGACACTGAGAGATATCTTCCGTGGTTAATAAAACTCGATCCCAACTTTCTTTCGCATCCGTTAAAATATTGGCTCTAAGTTGGATATCAATTTTTTTACCTTTGCAGCTAAGGTTTACCACTTGAATCGAGCAATCTTTTTCTTTATTCCAAAGTGCTGAAAAAAATTGGATATGTAATAGTTCAGTATTTTCTGTATGCATTTCCGGAAATTTTTCTAAAATCTCCGCTAAATCATCAGCTTCATATAAAATCAGAGTGCTTTGATTGATATGAATGGTACGGATCGCTGCCAAACAGGGTTTTAAACGGCTAGTATCCTCCAATAGATGTTGTTTAATATCGGGAATACCTTGCGCCGTCCACTGATCAAATATTTTTTTTATACCACTAAAATCTTGTAACCACATGGCAATTGGAGACAAATCAAATATTGTTAAATCCATTTGCTCCATACGCTTTCCAATATCACTCTTATTAGTTTAGGGGTGTTGACATTTTATAAATGACTTGCCTTGTATCGTCTAAAAATGACTTATAGTCTCAAACAGAATCGGGCTGTCATCAGACCTTGTTCCGAGCGATATGACTTAAGTAAAAATTAAACATAGATTGGTTCAATCAAAAATAACCACACACTGAAGTATATTACTTTTTAGCCCGATGTTCTGCTTTTGGTGCAGCAATGGTACGCTGGCCAGTCCATACTGAAATAAAGTCTGTTTCATTTAAATTATAGAGTTCTAGAAGCGCTAAAATAGCTCCCCCAAAAATCATTGAACCCTCTGAATCAGACTGAAATTCAAATACTTTTCCATTTAGATTGTGAAGAATATCTTGTATTTCAAAAATACGATCTCGACCATTACTATCATTTGGATACATGGGTGTATTGAGAATAATTGTAGCGAGACTTTTTTCAGCTTCAGTTAAATCTAAGCTTTGAATTTTTTGTTCTATATCTGAACTAAAAATGACCTCATCTGATATAAAGCTATGCAGCAATTTTTGTGTGAGCTTAGGCAAAGTTTTTTCTACAAATGGGCGGAATGAAGCAGGGAAGATCACATTGCGTGAAATACCTTTAAACATGGGGGCAATTTCTTCAACTTTATAGCCAGCAACACCACAACCCACAGAAGTAATAAAATATTTTATCTTCGGGTGATTTTTTGTATAAATTTTAAAATCATCAATATAGTGTTGAATTTGCGAAAGTGGCATTTGCTGTAAATGTTCATTCATGGTGGGTATAGCAAAACTTTGTCCCGCCCAGCCACGTCCAACACCTTTAGTTGCGCCAAAATGTAAATGTGCTGTTTTTGCAGCACCGCCTTGATGAGTACCCGCCATATTACTACCAAAAACAAACACAGTATCTTCTGGCAAAGTTTTGATTATGCTTTCATCATGATAGTGATATGTCATGTTTTTCAATCTTTTAATTCGCTTGTTTCCATGTTGCTATTGAAATAAAAAAGGGTCAAGGTATTTGTTGAATATTGTGTAAAAAGCCCCATCTAGAATAGGTGTCAATGTATGGGTTTAATTGGTTTCTGTTAAACTATTATGGCTTCTTCCCGATTGGTTAAAGAGTGAATTATTGTGAGTGAACATCAACCTTTTGAACTTGTTACAAATTATCAACCTGCTGGAGATCAACCACAGGCAATAGCAAAATTAGTCGAAGGCATAAATAAAGGTTTTCACGATCAACTTCTACTCGGTGTAACGGGTTCAGGGAAAACCTACACCATGGCAAATGTGATTGCGCAAACGCAACGTCCAACTATTGTCATGGCACATAACAAAACTCTTGCTGCACAATTATATGGTGAATTTAAATCCTTTTTCCCAAACAATGCAGTTGAATACTTCGTTAGTTATTATGACTACTATCAACCCGAAGCTTATGTTCCATCTTCGGATACCTTTATTGAAAAAGATTCAGCGATCAATGATCACATTGACCAGATGCGTCTCTCTGCTACGCGTGCTTTATTAGAACGCCGTGATGCTATTATTGTCGCATCAGTATCCGCAATCTATGGTTTGGGTGATCCGAATGCTTATATGAGTATGTTATTGCATATTGTACAAGGGGACAGAATTAGTCGTGATGATATTATTCGCAGACTTGTTGAAATGCAATATACGCGAAATGAGTTGGAATTTTTACGTGGTACTTATCGTATTCGTGGCGAAATTATCGATATTTTCCCTGCTGAATCAGACCAACACGCAGTTCGTGTTGAGTTGTTTGATGATGAAGTCGATTCAATTCGATGGTTTGATCCAATTACAGGGAAAATGGTACGTAAAGCACCACGTGTGACAATCTATCCGAAAAGTCACTATGTCACTCCAAAAGATAATCTACAACGTGCAATTGGAACGATTCGGGATGAACTGGCTGATCGATTAGTTTTTTTTAAAGACCATGAAAAATTACTCGAAGCACAGCGGATCGAACAGCGCACACGTTATGATTTAGAAATGATGCAACAGTTAGGCTATACCAACGGTATTGAAAACTATTCACGTCATTTATCTGGTCGTCCAGCGGGTGAGGCGCCACCTACATTATTTGATTATATCCCAGATGATGCTTTATTAATTATTGATGAGTCGCATGTGACTGTACCCCAAATTGGTGCAATGTATAAAGGCGATCGTTCACGTAAAGAAAACTTGGTCAATTATGGTTTCCGTTTACCAAGTGCATTGGATAATCGTCCAATGAAGTTTGAAGAATGGGAACGTATCGTCCCAACCACCATTTATGTTAGTGCAACACCGGCTAAATATGAACTTGAAAAATCTGAACAAGTTGCCGAACAAGTGGTGCGACCAACAGGATTGGTCGATCCAGAAATCGAAATACGTCCTGTTTTAACGCAAGTGGATGATGTTCTTTCAGAAATTAATATCCGTAAAGAACTTGATGAGCGTGTTTTAGTCACTACTTTAACCAAGCGTATGGCAGAAGACTTAACCTCATATTTAAAAGAATATGGGGTGAAGGTGGCTTATCTGCACTCAGATATTGACACAGTTGAGCGAGTCAAAATTATTCATGATCTTCGTACAGGCGTACATGATGTTCTGGTCGGGATTAACTTATTGCGTGAAGGTTTGGATATGCCGGAAGTTTCTTTGGTTGCCATTCTTGACGCAGATAAAGAAGGTTTTCTTCGTTCTGAACGATCGTTAATCCAAACTATTGGTCGTGCTGCACGACATTTAAAAGGTAAAGCGATTTTATATGCTGACCGTATAACCGATTCGATGCAGAAAGCTATAGATGAAACCGATCGTCGTCGGGCTAAACAAATCCAATTTAATGAAGAGCATGGTATTATTCCACGTAGTGCTGTACGCCAAGCAATTAAAGAAATTGATACGGGTGAGGTTATTAGTGATGATCAAATTGAAGTAAACATAAATGATCAGCATCAAGCTTTAACTGCTGATGAACGTCACATTTTGTCTGATCCAAAACTGTTTACTAAGCATATTACGAGACTCGAAAAAGAAATGCTGAAAGCATCTAAAGAATTACAATTTGAACAAGCTGCGCGTTTACGAGACGAAATTGTGCGTTTAAAAAATAGAATGTTAAAATAATTGCTTTATTGACGTGATTTCACTTTTGCACTTGCTGTAGCTTTAGGCCAAACAAGGATACATAAAGCTACAGTCTAAGTTTAAATTTATGATTATTTTATAATAAATAGTAAAAAGTAATGCTGAGGGTATAAAGTGCAATCATTTAAAATATTACCCAAATTATATGACTTCAAAAAATTAATAATCGTGTTGGGGGTGGTTTTTTCGAGCTTTTTATATCCAAAAGCCTATGCTGAAAATTCGACTTTAGCAGCGATTCCAAAATTGGAATTGGGTCAATATTTAGGATTATGGTATGAAATTGCCCGTAAACCAATGTATTTTCAAAAAGACTGTAAGTCAGATGTCACTGCACGTTATACCGTAAATGAATATGGTAATGTTGCAGTAGATAATCGATGCGTCGATCAAAATGGACAAGAATTGCGTTCACTGGGTGAAGCATTTATCAGTAATGAGCCTTTTAATTCAAAATTTAAAGTGAGTTTTATTCCAGAAGCGGTTCGTTGGATGCCTGTGGGCCGTGGTGATTATTGGATTTTAAAAATTGATTCACACTATCAAATGGCTTTGGTCGGAGAACCTAAACGAAAATATTTGTGGTTACTGTCTAGAGATCCTCATCCAGATGAAGCAAAGGTGATTGAATTTCTCCGCTATGCGCAGACGGTAGGTTTTAACTTAAAAGATCTGATTCGAACCAAACAGAATACGCAAGAATAAGATAGAAAATTTAAGTTGATATATTTTAAATATTAAAGTAGTTGTAAATCCTTAATTTTGAAAATAATTGAGAATTCAAATTAATTTTGGGTGAAGGTGTTTATAATGCCTAAGAGTTTATTTGAAAATCATGGTGAGGCCACAGATGTTTAAGGGCGTCGTATTGTCTGTATTGGCATCTGTAACGTTTGGGGTCTTATATTTTTATACCAAATTGTTGGGCGATCTAGATAGTCAGCAAACCTTTGGTTGGCGGATTATTGCGACTTTGCCGTTCCTTACTTTATTCATGCTATGGAGTGGTGATTTTGTTCATGTTAAAGCGATTTATTATCGAATCCTCAAACAACCTGCTTTATTACTTTTATTAATCATTACATCTATTTTGACCTGTTTCCAATTATGGCTTTTCTTGTGGGGCCCAATGAATGGGCGGGGATTACAAGTTTCACTTGGGTATTTTCTATTACCCTTGGTCCTTGTACTCGCAGGTAGTTTATTTTATAAAGAGAAATTATCAAAATTCCAAATGGTTGCCGTTGCTTTTGCTGTGCTTGGTGTAGGGCATGAATTATGGCGTTTGGGTAGTATTGCATGGGAAACACTAAGTGTTGCATTAGGTTACTCTCTTTATTTCTTGATTCGAAAAACCATCAAAACCGATAATTTAGGTGGCTTTTGGTGGGATATTTTAATTTGTATTCCTATTGCAATTTATTTCACCCAAACTGGATTAGAAGCATATAGTCAATTTGCTAACTCACCCGTTTTAATTCTTGTGGTTGCAGGGCTTGGAGTTTTGAGTGCAATTGGTCTAGGTAGCTATATTTTAGCCAGTCGTTATTTGCCGATGGTTTTGTTTGGGTTATTAAGTTATTTAGAACCTGTTTTGTTGGCGCTAGCCTCGTTGGCGTTGGGAGAGTCTATTTCTGCAGATGAATGGTTTACCTATATTCCAATTTGGTGTGCTGTGAGTATTTTGGTATTAGAGGGGATTTGGCATATCTATCAACAAAACAATAAACGGAAAAATTTAGTATTGAATATTGAAAAATTGGACGAAAGAATCCGTTAGTTAAAACAAAGATCGATAATAGTTGGATTGTCATTTAGAATCGTGACTTTAACAAGATCTAACTCATTAGATGTGTGATAGCTTTACTATTAACAGCAGGTTAAGTGTAGCAATTTGGAATTTAAAGATCTAACATGATCTTTATTTTTCTTCTTACTCTAATAAAGTCAATATCACGACTAAAATCCACATAGAACTGAAATATTATTTAAAGATCAAGGCATAATTTAAAATAAAATACCCAGTATGACAAAATTCTATAAAAATGTATCACGATTTGATTTCAACTAAATGAGAATTACATTACAATTGTGGGGTTTAAAAATCCATGTCTAGATATACATAAATAGAGGACGTATCTGTGAGCAAAGACACTATCATCGCCCTACATGCAGAGCACCAAGGTCGCTGGAAAAACCGTGAAGAAATTGCGGAACGTATGATTGCATTAATCGGTCAATTATACCGTGAAAAAAACATTGTGACTTCTGTGTACGGTCGTTCTTTAGTGAACCGTTCAGTAATTCAAATCCTTAAAGCACACCGTCGTACACGTATGATGGATGTTGAGCTTTCTGTTGTACATACTTTCCCTATTTTAGAAGCTTTAGCGAAATTAGATAATATCGGTTCTGCTGAAGTTGATTTAGGTAAACTTGCAGTTGAATATAAAGAAAAGGGTGGCGATATTGATGCATTTGTTGCTCAAGCTGTTCAATCTTTAGAAGGTCGTCCCGCACAAGTTGAGCCTAAAGATGTTGTTCTTTATGGTTTTGGTCGTATTGGTCGTATTTTAGCGCGTCTGATCATTAGCCAATCAGGTCTTGGTCGTGGTTTAAGCCTTAAAGCGATCGTTGTACGTAAATCATCTGATGGTGATTTAGAAAAACGTGCTTCATTGTTACGTCGTGATTCAATTCATGGTCCATTTGCAGGAACGATTTCTGTGGATGAAGAAAATGAAGCAATCATTGCAAATGGTAACTTTATCAAAGTGATCTATGCATCTAGTCCTGCTGAAGTTGATTACACAGCTTATGGTATCGACAATGCATTAGTGATTGATAATACTGGTAAATGGCGTGATATCGATGGTTTATCTCAGCATCTTAAATGCCCTGGCGTAAGTCGTGTTGTACTTACAGCACCTGGTAAAGGTGATATGAAGAATGTGGTGTTTGGTGTTAACCAAGCGGACATCATTGATTCAGACAAAATCATTTCTGCTGCAAGCTGTACTACTAACGCAATCACACCAGTTTTAAAAGTGTTAGAAGACAAATACAAAGTGATCAATGGTCATGTGGAAACTGTTCACTCATTTACTAATGACCAGAACTTGATTGACAACTATCACAAAGCAGATCGCCGTGGCCGTGCTGCAACACTGAATATGGTTATTACAGAAACAGGTGCTGCAAAAGCTGTTGCGAAAGCATTACCTCAGTTACAAGGTAAATTAACAGGTAATTCAGTACGTGTTCCAACACCAAACGTTTCACTTGCTATTCTTAACTTAACACTTGAGAAAGAAGTAGATCGTGAAGAAGTGAACGAATATATTCGTCAAATCTCGATCAACTCTAACCTTCAAGGTCAAATTGGCTATACTAACTCTACAGAAGTTGTATCGTCTGACTTTATTGGTTCGCGTACAGCGGGTGTATTTGACGCACAAGCAACAATTACTTCTGGTAACCGTTTAACAGCTTACGTTTGGTACGATAACGAAGTTGGTTATAGCTGCCAAGTATTGCGTATTGCTGAACAAGTATGTGGTGTAAGCTATCCAAAAGTACCAGCTGAAACAAATGCATAATTTCTAAGAGTCGTCGAAAAGGAGCTTCAAATGGAGCTCCTTTTTTTATATTATAAAGTTATGGTTCTATTTAAGTTTTAATTTATGATTCTAATTAAAACTTAGAGAATATTAAAAATAAAGAAAAAATTATCAATTTTTGCTTTAAGTTTGCTGAATTTATCAACAATGATTCACGCAACTCCGCATACAAGTCTTGATTTAACTCCTATATTGCAGGATCGTTTTGAACAAAATTGTGCGATTGGTCAACAATTCGATTTTTATACTCATGATGAGATGCAGGTAATTTTAATGAATCAGGTAGTTAAGGATGAAGTAGAAGAGCAAGCGGCTTACGTCAGCAAAAATTTTAGTTTAAAAATACGACTTACAGGGGATTAGTCGTAAATAAAATTGAATTTTGATGGGGGCGGTTTGACTTTGAGTGAGACGTTGTACTTTGATCTTCCAATGGCTTCAGCCAAACAGCAATTTAATAAGATTAAAAGCAATATACAGCAACCAACTAAAGCTGCAAATTTTGTGATGGCTGGAAAGGGCAAGAGTGATGCAATTGCTATCTGTTTATGGTCTGATAAAAATGGACTTCAATAGTGTTATTGTGAATTAAGTTTTGGGATGATTTCTAAAAGTGATGAAACTTTTTACTATCACATAGAAATAGGTGTATGAAAAGCAAGTTTGCAATGCCACATTTAAAGTTTAAATTGCTTTGCTTAGGTGATGCCTTACGATAGAAAGACCATCTATGGTTTCATCATTATTTAAAACGATACAAGTATTAAATGCTCATTTTTGACTAACGCAAGAAGTCTAATAAAAGCTATTTTATATAAAGTAATTTGCAACAAAGGAAAATCACATGAAGAAAAAGATATTACTGAGCATGATGTTACTGCTAACGGGAGCTACACATGCCAAATCCTTAGAACTACGTCCTTTATTAAAAGATCGCTTCGAACAAAACTGTGCAATTCGGCAGCAATACGATTTTCATAATGAAAATTCAGAACTGATTGCACCACTTGAACACTATACGATTGATGTAAAATATGTGGATAAACAGGTTTATGACTCAACCACGTATAAATTAAAAAATGTCACTTATGCTGGCATTCCTATTCGCAAAATAGAATTTAGTTTTGGTCGTCCCGCGCAACAATACAATCAATATTTATATTTTGATCTGAGTGCTACAACAGCAAAGCAGCGATTTAAAACTCTAAAATTCAATCAAAATCATGAAAAAGGCGATGTGAGTGTTGAGTATAAAAATAATACAGCAATTGTGCAGTGCTATTGGTTAGCTGATTTTTCGAAATAATCCATAGATTAGATATCAATTGTTTAATAATTAAACAAAATTCTTCGACTTTTATACATAAAAACGCATATTAATTCACATAAGTATTTAAAATAAAAAATAATTAAGGATAAAAATTAAGGACAGGATTTTGCAGTTGAAGCAAGTTATGGCAGGAGTTGCCTTTATTCTTATTGCTACAGTGTGTGGTGTATTGATTGCAATCTGGGTATTTAAACATTTTAATATTTATATTCCACTTGAAAATCAAGCTGTACGTATCGATTTAAAAGAGCCTTTACAAGCCAAAGTACAAATTCATGACGCATTAGATGTGGATGTCAAAGGAAAAGTGAAAGCTGAAATTCCTATTCATGAAAAGCTAAACTTACCGATTACACAAACCTTAACCCCACATGTGTATTTTGATAATGAAGTCCCTATTCAAACCACAATTCCTGTGAATGAAGTGATCAAAATCAATCAGGATATGCCGATTGATACCAAGGTTAAAGTCACTGTGTTAGGTAAAGATATTACTTTACCATTAAAAGGGAACATCCCGATTCATATGGATGTGCCGATTAATTTACAAGTGCCACTCAACCAAAATATTCATTTAAAGTTTGATGCCCCAGTAAAGGTGTTACTTAAAGAAAATTTACATGTGCCACTTGATGCGACATTAAAAACCAATATTCCAATTCAGGGCCACCTCAATGTTCCAATTAAATCAGCACTTCAAGCAACAGTAGATGTTCAAAATACATTACCGGTAAAAATTGAAAAAGGGCAACTTAAAATTCCGCTCAATAGTTTAAGGCTATCACGCCGCGATCATCCGCCAGTAAAACCACAACAACCACAGTCCGAAGCTTTAAAATAGGGTGGTATGGAAATGTGGATCTTTAAATCTATACGAAATTTGTTGTTCACTTTTATGAGCGTCGTATTGCTCATTGCGCTGTGCGTTTGGTTGTATTTGAATATTCATGCCTCAATGCAGGTTTCTGCGCAAAGGGCACAAATTCAATTGTCGGAATCTTTACCGACAAAAATCCATGTGGGGAATTATTTACAAACACATGCACAAGGTGCTTTAGATACTGAGTTGACGATTGACCGTGAGTTGGCTTTACCTTTAAAAGGCAAATATTTGGCTAATTTAAGTTTTGTTGTAACAACGCCGATTGAGGTTGAGCTTGATTATGAGACTGATATTCAGATTGAAACGCTAATGCCATTAGAAACAACCACGGATTTGGTTTATCAAAATAAACTACTGCCTCAATTTCCTTTAAAAGTGGATATTCCGATTAAACTTTCGGTGCCATTTAAGTTAAAACGACGTTATCAAGTTCCAATCAAAATTATGTTTGATGGACCTGTTTATTTAGATTTTGATGAAGTGATTCATTTGTATGTGAAGCATAAACTTAAGCCAATACTGAATATTAATGATCCAATGACGATGAGAAAAATTGCGGTGTTCCGTGCAACCATGTACAACACAGAAAGACAGTCCCTAGCAGATCTGGAGATGAATATCGATTTTCCTATCAAAAATATTCATCCTTAATTGCTCAGTATAGCATGGGCTTAAATTTTGTATTAAGCCCATGCTTATCTTTAAAAATGCCTAAAATAAAGCTCTAACCTGATCCTGAATATGCGTTGTTTTACGACCAATTAAATGTTCCAAGTCTTTACTTTCACTATACATTGCACCATTTACAGTCTGTACATCTGCGTCAACAATAACCGCTACTAGTGCATGGGGTAACCCTGCCGTAAGAAGTGACTGAGTATAATCTTCCGAGCTGATATCTTGATACTGTACAGTTTGACCTGATGCCAAAGTGATATAAGAGGCTAAATCTGCAAGGGTAAAATGATTTGAACCTGCAAGCTCATAAGTTTTATTTTCATGATCTGAGGAAGTAAGGACTTTAGCAGCAGCTTCGGCATAATCTAAACGAGAAGCTGAACTGATTTTTCCATTTTGAGCACTGCCGTAAAGCGTTCCTGTTTCCGCAGTATGCTTAACGTTACCAAGATAATTTTCGCTATACCAATTGTTGCGTAAAAACGTATATTTCAAACCACTTTGCAGAATAAGTTCTTCTGTTTCACGATGTTCTTGCGCTAAACCGAGTAGGTTATCTGTTGCATTGAGTAAGCTGGTATAGGCAATGTGTTCAACTTTGGCTGCGACTGCGGCATCTATAACTGCTTTATGTTGTGGGGTACGACGACCAATTTCATTGGCTGAAATTAAAAGTAATTTATCTACATTGTGTAAAGCAGGTATTAATGTTTCAGGTTGATCATAGTTAAATAGGCGAAGTTCAATCCCTTTTTGTTTGAGCGACTGTGCTTTATCTAGATTTCGAACCAGCGCCACAATATTTTCAGCAGCAGTATGTTGAAGTAAGGCTTGGATCACCAATTGTCCAAGTTGACCCGTTGCGCCTGTAATTGCGATTTTCATAAATTCACCTTTAAATATGATTTAAATTGGATGTTTTTTAAACTTGATGTTATTATCATAATCATTAAACTTACTATATGTAAGTACGTACCTAAAAGTAAGCTAATTACTGTGTAGAGAGAATTTATGAGCATCTATGCTTCAAGTGATTTAATTGGTCAAGTTTTATCCAGTCAGTGCCCATCTAGAGAAATATTGGAGCATTTAACCAGCAAATGGTCTGTATTGGTTTTACGTTGTTTAAATGATGGTGTGCAACGTTTTAGTGAACTGCGCAATCGAATTGAGGGGATCAGCGAAAAAATGCTGGCACAGACATTAAAAGTGCTTGAGCAAGATGGCTTTATATTGAGAACGGTTTACCCTGAAGTACCACCGAAAGTAGAGTACCAATTGACGATTTTAGGTGCACAAGCGGCTGAAAAATTAAACTATTTGATTGGTTGGATCGAGCGCAGTTTGCCCGATATCTTAGAGAATAAACAAAGATTGCAAAAGTAAAACTCAGTGGATTCTATACTCACCAACAACTTGATCGCTGAGTGAGTATATTGAGAGGAAAGTCCGTATTATTGAGGATGATTCCCTTTTGCCGCAGCTTTTAAAGAGACTAGTCCTGTCATGATTGCACCAATGGTGGCTAAGAACATATCCTTATGCGCATCCCATATATCACCTTGTTGTCCATTATAGTTTTCAGCTTCTTCTGGAGATAGGCCAATGGCAATCCACCATTCAATCCATTCATAAAATAAACTGGTTGCCATAACAAATTGAATGACTAATAAAAATAAGGTTTTAGGCTTTAAGTTTGGTAACCACACTTGGAAAATTCGGTAGAAAAATGGGTAAAGAAATAAGCCATAGAATAAGTGTACAAAGCGGTCAAACATGTTACGTGTCCACCCCATTGCTTGATTGAGATCAAAGTTTAAGTATTTGATTGACCAATCATTATAAGGCACATAAGAATAAAGATAATGTGCAGCAATGACATGAATCACCAAGAAGAGGATGTACAATAAAAATGATGAAAATGTCAGTCCTATTTTCTTTAGACAGAAAAATAGAACAATCAGCATGAGTAAGGTGCCAATCTGATGCAGCATGTAAGATGGGTATTCTAAGGGATTGATACTGGCAAGAATGATTGCGATTGCAAGCAAAGCAAGAACAAGCCAATGTTTTTTTGTTAAGGCATGATAAATCATTATGGTATTTTCTAAAAATTATTACTGCGCATTGTAATCAAAATGCAAAAAAATGCGAAGCATCGGCTTCGCATTTTTTAGGTCTTTTAGATGATTAAAAGCTTAGATTTTAGCAATCAAATCTTTAATTTTTTTGGCTTGATCCGCAGCATTACCTGTGTAAGTAGCAGGAGTCATTTCAGCCAAACGTGCACGATCAGCAGCAGGTACAGCTTCAAGCTCAGTACCATTGACAAAATCAACCATCATGTCACGTGTCATCGCTTGACCACGAGTCAATGCTTTTAATTTTTCATATGGTTTTTCAACTGCATAACGACGCATTACAGTTTGAATTGGTTCAGCCAATACTTCTTGTGCATGATCAAGGTCTTCAAGAATACGTGTCGCATTAAGTTCAAGTTTTCCAATACCTTTTGAACATGCTTCAAAAGCAATTAAACTTTGTGCCAAGCCAACACCCATGTTACGTAATACGGTAGAGTCCGTGAGGTCACGTTGCCAACGGGAAATTGGCAATTTTTCACCTAAGTGCGCTAATACTGCATTTGCAATGCCCAAGTTACCTTCTGAGTTTTCAAAATCAATCGGATTGACTTTGTGTGGCATTGTCGAAGAACCGACTTCACCTTCTTTTAGACGTTGTTTAAAGAAGCCTAAAGAGATATAGCCCCAAACATCACGGTTAAAGTCGATTAAAATTGTATTAAAACGACGTAGAGCATCGAACAATTCAGCGATGTAATCGTGTGGTTCGATCTGAGTTGTATAAGGGTTGAAGGTTAAACCGAGTGATTCAACAAATGCTTGCGAGTGAGCAGGCCAGTTGATTTCAGGATAAGCAGAGTAGTGTGCGTTGTAGTTACCCACTGCACCATTAATTTTGCCCAATAATTCAACTTGTTTAAACTGTTTGATTTGACGTGCTAAACGATATGCAACATTGGCCATTTCTTTACCCAAAGTCGTTGGGCTAGCAGTTTGGCCATGGGTACGTGATAGCATCGGTTGTTCAGCATGTGTTTCAGATAAAGCCACAATAGAATCAACAATTTGTTGCATAGCAACAACTAATACTTCACGACCACTTTTCAACATTAAAGCGTGAGAAAGGTTGTTGATGTCTTCTGAAGTGCATGCGAAGTGAATAAATTCACCTGCATTTTTAAGCTCATCAATATGTGCAATTTTTTCTTTTAAGAAATATTCAACCGCTTTTACATCATGGTTAGTGGTACGCTCAATCTCTTTAATACGGTTAGCATCATCTTCAGAAAATTGAGTAACAATCGCATCTAAAGCAGTATTGGTTGCAACAGAAAAAGCGGGCACTTCTGTAATTTCAGGACGATTTGCAAGCGCTTGTAACCAACGCACTTCAACAGTCACACGAGCATGGATGAGACCAAACTCAGAGAGGTAAGGGCGTAATGCATCGCATTTGCTTGCATAGCGTCCGTCTAGTGGAGAAAGGGCGGTTAAAGCGTTCATAAAGATTCCTTAAATTTTGGAATTAGAGCGAATGGCGTAACCCGAACAGTATCAAATTAAACAACCTGATATTGTAATCGAGCCAGATCTTGAATATCTTGAAGAAGTTTGCGTTTGCTAAAGATCATATTCCATGAACTACCACCTAATTGACGCCATAGGTGTGCCATTTGTAAGCCTGTGAATAAACTGGCGCGGATACGATTGGTATGGGCAGAGTCTTTAAAGGCCTCTGCATTGCCGCGAACTAGAATTCGAGGATTAATTTGACCAGCAGTGTCGACATAGGTTTGTGCTAAATTGGCAATGATACTTGGATGTAAATAGTTATTATCAAAAAAAGACAGCTGTTTTAATATTTTTTGTTGAGATTGTTCAATAATTTCAACAAATTTTGAATTGCTATAGACCTTTTTTTCCAAGGCCAATAACGACATTGCATAAGTCATTGGTAGTTTTGCATTGGCAATTTTAGGAATTCTAGATTTCGGTGATGTCGAGAAAGGTTGTGTAATACTACTTTCTAAAGCTTTTAAACCTAAAGAAATGTCTGCCAATTGATTGAAAAAATCTAAAGTTTGACCGGATAGATTGGCAGAAGGACGAATATTGAGGCTAGCTTTGATGAGCTGTTCAAAATAGAAATTACCACTTTCACCAATACTTTGACGTCCTGACATTGCAGTCATATGCGTCAGCTGTGTTGCTTGAAACACAGCTGCTAACGCCAAAGCTCGATTTTGGCGTTGATTCAAAGTCTGAGGCTGTTGAAAGGGCAACTCAACCATGCCTAAATTCCTTTAAATAATTTTTAATCATTACTCAATAAAATCTGGTTTTGGTGCGTTGGTATGATGAATCACACCACCACCTAAACATACTTCATCGACATAGAAAACAACACTTTGTCCCGGAGTAACGGCACGCTGTGCTTCATCAAATTCGACACGAACACCATTCGGAGTGTTTGTATCTTTATAAATTGTACATGCTTGATCAGGCTGACGGTAACGAGTTTTTGCCGTGCATCGGAAACCAGTGTCTGGAATTGCTTGTTCACCCGCAACCCAGTCAATAGTTTCAGACCATAAAATGGTACTCTGCATCAGTGGATGTTCATGACCTTGCCCAACTACAAGACGATTAGATTCAATGTCTTTATGTAGAACAAACCAAGCACCTTCTTCAGCACCTTTGAGACCGCCTAAACCAATACCACCACGCTGACCGAGCGTATAGTACATTAAGCCGTGATGATCACCAACCTCTTTTCCAGTATCTAAGACAATTTTTCCAGGTTGTGCCGGTAAATATTGTTTTAAGAAGTCATTAAAACGGCGCTCACCAATAAAGCAGATTCCTGTTGAATCTTTTTTCTTGGCAGTGGCTAAACCCAATTCTTCCGCAATTTTACGTACTTGTGGTTTTTCGATTTCACCAACAGGGAACAAGGTCTTATTGATTTCACGACCATGGACTGCGTGAAGAAAATAGGTTTGGTCTTTGTTATTGTCTACACCACGCAATAAAGGCGCATATTGATCACCTTTTGAATTTGTGGTTGTTTCACCACGACGACAATAATGTCCAGTTGCAATAAAATCAGCGCCTAAATTGATAGCATGATCTAAGAATGCACGGAATTTAATTTCTTTATTACACAGAATATCTGGGTTTGGTGTACGCCCAGCGGCATATTCTGCTAAGAAATGTTCAAATACGCGATCCCAATATTCCATTGCAAAATTTGCAGTATGGAGTTTGATCCCAATTTTGTCACACACCGCTTGTGCGTCAGCAAGGTCATCCATTGCGGTACAATATTCCGTGCCATCATCTTCTTCCCAGTTTTTCATGAAAAGCCCTTCAACTTGATATCCTTGTTGAAGTAAAAGTGCAGCAGAAACAGATGAATCTACACCACCCGACATACCGACGATGACACGTTGTTGCATAGGATTAGGCATCCAAATTTGAAATTAAAGGAGAGTTTTGGTGCTCATAGATGAGCGAAAGTGGGTATTTTTGCCCAGAAAGTGCATCTTGTACAGCTTTAATGACCAAAGGACTTCTTGCGCGAGCAGATTCAAGCAGTTCTTCAAGCGTCATCCATTGTGGTCCAATGATATCTGTATCCAGCTGTGCGTCTGGAAAGTATTCAGTCACATGCGCTAAAAAGCAAAATCTAAAATAAGTGCGGTCTGGAAACATGGGTGGGGTATAGGTATAGATCCCCAGTAATGAATTGATTTCTACTGCATATCCTGTCTCTTCCATGGTTTCACGTAACGCTGCTTGAATAATAGTTTCACCATATTCAACATGCCCAGCGGGTTGATTGAACACAGTATGGCTTACACCTTCGGTATATTCTTCTACAAAAAGAAATTTTCCATCTTTTTCTACAACTGTCGCAACAGTAACGTGGGGTGTCCAAGCGGTCATGACCAGCACCAAGGGAGATAAAGCATTATTCTACAAAATTTAGCACGTGGTGGCTATGTTCATGCGGATTTTCTTTGATCATCCTAAGCGGACATGTATCCATAATATGCTTAAAATACTTCTGGGCAAGTTTGCTTATCTTGCATTTGGAGCTGAAATCTCAGCGCTTTAACTGATTAATCTATTATTTTATACCAACTTGTTGTAGGTCAGAATGTTTCACATAAAAATTACTATATAAACTGATGTATTTGGCTCTATCGATCCAGCTCAATAGACCGCTGGAATATTCATGTGTAGATGTGTTAAGTGTAATACGCAATATGTCTGTAAGATTATTCGACTTAATACCGAACACAGAATTAAATACATTCGCTATTTACGGGTGTACCCCACTAAAACATAAAAGACTTTATTTGTTTGAATCTACTGTATCGTCGAATGTTTTTTGGATAGAATTATAAGACATTGACTATAAAAGATAGTCAAATCAAAAAAGCTTGAATTGGGGCTTGATCAAGCAACGTTTTATACAGGTAAAGCCAGTTCTTGTTTTAAGATCGCTTAGCCATTCCAATTCTTGGGCATACAATAGGATTTAAAAAGTATGATAAAGAAATTATTATGTATACCTTTAGGTGTATTACTGATCACTGGGTGTGCTTCAAATCCTAATGATGCCACTTCAAATGTAGGTACACAGGGATTATTAATTTGCCAGCCAAGTGAACTTTGTCCAATCGTCACTGTGGTGTGGAATGAGACACATAAAGACTTTTTAAAGGTGAAACTCAGCTTAAATAGCGCCTATACCAAATATAATATTGAAAAAGTTGTATTTAGTGATGGTGCAAAAAGTCACTCATTTAATGTGATTGGGCCAACTGAAATTGATTTTGCATTTAAAGCAAATCGTTCTCGTAACAGTGTGCTTATTCCAGTCAACCTAATGGGGGACTTCAAAAGCTCGCAAAATATCTTTATGGAAATACATACAGATCAAGGTGTGATTACCCGCTATATCTTAAAAGACAATGTCAAAGCCCCCGTATTTGAAGAATTAACCAAATACTACAAAGTCTCTGAGTAGCGGTTTGATCCAAAATGTAATGCCTAATTCCACTGTAGTTTAGTGGAATTAGATTTACTTGAGCAACATGTATTCAAATAAAAAATACGCTTTTAAGCATGCTTAGATATTTGCTTTAATCCTATGATTAATCGTGTGTCTCTAAATGATGATTCGCCACTTTGACATAATGTCTTGCTGAATAAGGTAGAAATTCTTTTTCTTTATCGGTTAAAGGGCGAACTTTTTGTACAGGGCTTCCTACATAGAGGTAACCACTTTCCAAGCGCTTTCTTGGTGGAACTAGAGAGCCTGCACCAATCATGACATCATCTTCAATTATCACATCATCAAGAACAATGGTATTAATTCCAACTAAAACACGGTTGCCAATGGTACAACCATGTAAAGTGACATGGTGCCCGATCGTCACATCTTCCCCAATTACTAAAGGTGAACCATTGGGTTTAGCATCATTTTTATGACTAACATGTAACATGCAATGGTCTTGTACATTAGAATAACGCCCAATTTTAATGTGATTGACATCAGCACGAATCACCGCAAAAGGCCAAACAGATACATTTTCCGCCAAAGTTACTTCACCGATTACAACCGAGAGATCATCGATATAACAGGTTGAATCAATTTTAGGATGATGGTCTAAATACGAACGAATATTTTTTTTCATGTTGGCTTCCATGTCAAAAGCAAAATTTAACCAATGTGTTTTTACCGAGTATAAATTAAAAAGGCATCCAAATCTGTGATCAGGATGCCTGTGCTTTAGTCTAATAAACTCAATATTAGGTTTAAGCGAATAATTTAGAACAAGTTGCTAAAGAACATTTTGATATGATCGATCAAGCGAGAGAAGAAGCCTGCTTCTTCTACAGCTTTTAACGCCACTAATGGTTTTTCAGCAATGACTTTACCGTCTAAAGTTGCAGTAAGTTTACCTACAACCTGACCTTGTTTTAATGGTGCATTTAAGTTGGGTTGAACAGTAACTTGAGTTTTAATGGCATTAGCCTGACCTTTAGGCATCGTCACATTGAAGTTTTCAGCTAAACCAATTTGTACGTCACTTTCTTTACCAAAATAAACCTTTGCTTTAGCAAGAACTTGATTTGCAGGTTGCACACTGACAGTTTCAAAGTTTGAGTAACCCCATGCTAATAATGAACGTGTTTGACTCGCACGTTCATTCATAGACGGCGCACCAAAAATCACAGAAATCAAACGCATTGGACCACGTTTTGAGGAGGTAGTTAAGCAATAACCCGCTTCATCTGTATGACCTGTTTTTAAGCCATCAACACTTGGGTCAGTATAAAGTAAGGCATTACGATTACCTTGTTTGATGCCGTTAAAAGTAAATTCTTTTTCCGAATAAATAGGATAATATTTTGAACTGTCATGAATGATATGTTTAGCAAGTACCGCCATATCTTTTGCGGTTGAGTAATGACCTTCAGCAGGCATACCTGTTGCATTGATAAAATGCGTATTGACCATGCCCACACGTTTGGCTTCTTGGTTCATCGCATAAGCAAATGAACCCTCATTACCGGAAATATGTTCAGCCATAGCTTTAGATGCATCATTACCTGACTGGATAATAATGCCTCGTAACATTTCTAAAACTGTTGCAGTACCATTTAAAGGTACGTACATACAAGATTCAGTACTGCTACCACGGCACCATGCAGACTCATTCATGCGAACTTTTTCACTTTCGGTCAGTTCACCTTTAAGAAGTTTTTGCTCAATGATGTAACTCGTCATCATTTTAGTCATCGAAGCAGGTGCTAATTTTTCATTTTCATTCTTCGATGCAAGAATTTGACCTGTCTCATAGTCCATTAAGACATACGATTTATTATTTAATTCTGGCGGAGTTGTTAAGACGGTTGCTGCATAAGAAAATGAAGGTAAAAGTAATAATGCAGCAATGGCGCTTTTTCGAGTCATTCTAGGTCGTTCCAATCGTTATATGAGCACAAACAGGCTAGCATTTTAGGGCAAAGCAAAGCCGACTTCTACAAGGAAAGTCGGCTTATTTCTTACTTATTGTAACTAATTCAATATTTGTTGAATATATTGTACAAATCGTTATGACTGATAGTGACTAATGTCATTACAAATCGCTGTATTTTCAGCATCACCTGCTTTTTTTGCATCACTTTTTGCTTCTTTTAACGCTCTTTGGAAATCCTTTTGCTTGGTAAGTGATTTTAAGGTTGCTTTAGGATCTTTGTCATTTGGCATATAGTCTTTAAGCAGATGATCAAAACCTTTGTTAAACGCAGCATCTGTTTTAATTAGACTCGGGCAGATATCCGACAATACATAAATTGCAGCCAATTCTTCTTTAGATACTTGTTGCTGAGTAACTTCGATTTTGTCAGATGCGGCAAAAGCATGTGTCATAAATAAACTACTTGCTGATACAAGGCTTAATGTCAGCATTTTTAACGTCATACGCATAAATAACCTAATCAATTTTTAATTTGAGAATTTGCATAGATTAAACGTAAAAACTGTGAAAAATATAGAGAAAGTGTATCGATGTTGTAGATTTATTTGAAATTTTCGCAAACTTAACAATGCAAAAGATGTCAAAAAAGTATTTTTTAACATCGCATTGGTCGTGAGGTTCTTATGCTGTTCTAGTGTGAAAGTTCAAGTACATCAGCACATACTGCTTTGTGTTCAGCTTGATCCACTTCTTTGGCACTTATTTGTGCTTCTTTCAGTACAGTTTGGTATTCTGGATCTTGTTGAAGCTGCACTAATGTTGTAGTTTTCGAGAGACCCTTTAATAAGATTTGGGTTAAATTCTCAATTTTAGTTTGAAATGCAGGATTGTTACCGATTAACACTGGGCAAACTTCGGCAAGCACTTGGGTTGCTGCAATATCTTCTTTCGCAATTCGATCAGACTCTTGTGAAGTTAATGTTTCTGAAAATGCAGATTGTGCACAAAGTGTGATGAGAGCCATAGAAATAGTATGAGTAAGAGAACGTGTAATCATCTTTATAGTCACAAATTAGATTTAAAATTGAGTAAGTAACTATATATAATTGTTAAATAAATTTGAATTAAATAACTCAGTAGTCATTTAATAAATTTTAATCAGAGAACCCGTTAGTGAATATTTTAATTGCAAATGATGATGGTGTTTTTGCACCAGGTATTCAAGCTTTAGCAAAAGCGTTGCGACCATTAGGTCGAGTTGTTATTGTTGCGCCAGAAAGTGAGCGCAGTGGTTTTTCAAGTGCATTAACCCTAGATCGACCAGTTCGACCAATTCAAATTGCAACAGATATGTGGGCAGTAAACGGTACACCTGCAGATTGTGTCTATTTGTCCATGAATGGTTTGTTCGATTTTGAATTTGATTTAGTTGTGAGCGGAATCAATAGTGGGGCAAATTTAGGAGACGATGTACTTTATTCTGGAACAGTAGGGGCGGCATTTGAAGGGCGTTTGATGAAACAACCTGCCATCGCAGTTTCATTAGCGGGCAGTAATGTGCGTTCATATGACAATCCTGAAGATTATGCGCAAGCCGCAAAGTGGGTTTATACGTTTATTGCCAAAGGCTTACCTGAACTGCCTCCACGACATATTCTAAATATCAATATTCCTGATGTAGAAGATATTTTAGGTGCTCAAATTACTTATCAGGGTCGTCGAATACAATCAAAACCGATTACCAGTCAGGTCGATCCTCGTGGTCGTCAAGTCTATTGGATTGGTTTGGCGGGTGAAGCAGTGACAGACCCCAAAAAGAATTCAAAAAATCTGCAATCTGACTTTTTTGCAATTGCCAATGGGTATGTCAGTATTACACCAATTCAAATGGACGCGACTAATTATACGATTCTTGAAACACTACAATCACAACTCTCACATAGTCATTTTGATGTTTGAGTGTTATAACTTTGTGAAAAAGCACTGTTAAACAGTGAAATGCGTGTGTTTTTTGCTAATCTTAAGCAAATATTTTTAAATTTTAAGATTGTAGAGAGGGAAATCAATGCTTTTGGCTCGATCAACACTTCCAATTCAAATGCCTAAACGATGGATAAAAATCATTTTGTCCACAATAGCAATCACCTCTACAATATTGGTGACTGGGTGTGCATCGAAGCCTCAAATAAATAATCCTACACGCTATGCTGTTGCACCTGACTATTACACAGTTCGTTCTGGTGATACCTTAAGTGCAATCTCAATGCGTTATGGTTTGAGTTATCTCAGTGTTGCTGAAATGAATGATATCGCTGCGCCTTATCGAATTTATGTGGGGCAGTCATTACGTTTGAAAAAGGGTAGTGGCAATGTCACTCGATCTACGACGAAAGCGTTAACTAACAATGAACCGCAAATTCAACGTCAAACGATTAAGTTACCAACACAGCAGCCAACACCACCAACTGGGACAATAACTGCTCAGCCAGCAACGCCGCCTGTGCAAACGACGACGACAGTACAATCAACACAATTGAGATGGGTAAAACCATCAAATGGGCCTGTTATTGCAAATTATAATGTTGCGAATAATATAAAAGGAATACGTTTCGGAGGGAATCAAGGTGATCCAATTTTTGCCGCAGCGGATGGTCAAGTGGTTTATGCTGCAGATGGATTAAAAGAATATGGTAATCTTGTCTTAGTAAAACATATTGATGGTTACATTACTGCATATGCTCATAACAGCAAAATGTTGGTGAAAAGTGGTCAAACGGTGACAGCAGGACAGAAGATTGCAGAGATGGGATCTTCAGGCGCCACCAGTACTATGCTGGAGTTTCAGGTACGTTTAGATGGAAAACCAATTAACCCAGCAAATATTTTACCAATAAATTAAATATTTTAATGCAAAGTGTAATTTTCTTCGTATAATACAATGAGTTGTTTTGAACAAAAAAGTGTGAAACAGCTCATAATTTCAGAGGGAAATTTATGTTAGATCAACTTCGGGCAATGGGTGTATTTGCTTGTGTTGTTGAAAAAAGTTCTTTTAGTGGTGCCGCGCGTGACCTTGGCATTACGACTAGTGCGGTTAGTCAGCAAATTAGATCTTTAGAACATGAAATGGAAGTTACGCTTCTACATCGTTCTACACGAAAGCTGAGTTTAACTGAGGCTGGTCAAGCTTTTTTCCACAGTTGTCAAGAAATGCTCGCTGCCGCAGAGCGTGGAAAAATCCGCATTAATGAGTTGCGCGATGATTTAGTTGGGGATTTGCGTATTGCGACAACCCCAGAAATAGGAGCAACACATGTTGTGCCTGCTTTATCGCATTGGATGTCTGCACATCGAGGTTTGATGGTTCATTTTGAAGCAGATAACCAATATATCGACTTGATCCAAGAGCGTATAGATATTGCTATTCGTATGTCTTCAAAAATCGAAGATGTGAATAACTTGAGTTGTACGCCTCTTGCAAGAGTAGATCAAATCTTAGTTGCATCGCCAAGTTATTTAAATCAAACAGTGCCTATTTCGCGACCTGAAGATTTACAGAATCATGATTTGATTCCGATAAATATCATGAAAAATTCTCAACATTTTTCATTTCAGCATGGTGCAACAGGTGAAGTCGTTAATTTAGAAATGAAGCATCGTCTTCAGACAAATAATGTATTTGTTGCAAAATCATTGTGCCAACATGGACATGGTATTGCTCGGATTCTTTATTTAGATGTGCAAAAAGAATTGATGAATGGAACGTTGGTTGAAGTATTACCAGAGTGGAAGTTACCAACTTTCACTTTAAGTGCTGTGACCTTAAAGCGTGAACAGCAACCGATGAAAATTCATCGTTGTCTAGACGCTTTGAAACAATATTTTAGCCAGTTACCTGGTGGTAGAATTTTCCAAGAAGCCTCATAAAGCCAAAGTTCTAACTCTAATAAGTTCTAATAAAAAAGCCGCTTTAAAGCGGCTTTTCTATATTTTTAACTTTATAAGCAATGACGATAAAACTAAAAGAGATTAACAGGTTGAGCTCTTAAAGTGTTGGTTAATGTTTAAGCAAGAAATGCTTTAATTGCAGGCACTAAACGTTTCAATAAGTCATCTGCCTGCTCATGATTCATATTTAACGCAGGAAGTAAGCGGATCACATTACCTGAAGTAACATTAATGATTAAGTGATACTTATCACGTGCTATGTTCACCAATTCAGCACAGTCTTTTGATAGTTCGATACCAATCATCATACCGAAACCACGCACAACCACATCCTGATCTGCAAGTTGAGCACGGAACTGATCGACTAAATAGGTTCCAATTTCTGCAGCATTTGCGACAATATTTTCTTTTTGGATCAAATCAATCACAGTGTAGACGACACGTGAGCCTAAATGTGTGCCGCTATAAGTAGACCCATGATTCCCAGCAGCAAGAACACCAACACCACGACCCTGTGTCATCACAGCACCAATTGGAAAACCATTTCCCAAACCTTTTGCTGTGGTTAAAACATCTGGAATAATATTGGTATGTTGATAGGCAAAGTATTTACCAGTACGGCCATTACCTGTTTGGACCTCATCCAGCATCATCAACCAATTATGTTGATTACAAATGCGACGAATATCTTCAAGATAGCTAAAGCCTTGAGGAGCCGTATTGACACCACCTTCACCTTGGATTGGTTCAACCAAAATTGCCACAATGTCAGGATGCTGAATAGCGGCTTCTTCAATGGCTTCTATATCGCCAAAAGGTACACGAATAAAGCCATCAACCAAAGGTGCAAAGCCTTCCTGAACTTTTTTATTGCCAGTAGCAGAAAGTGTTGCAAGCGTACGACCATGGAATGATTGGTCTGCAACAATGATTTTAGGGGTGGAAACACCTTGTAAATGACCAAATTTACGTGCAATTTTAATTGCACCTTCATTCGATTCTGCACCACTGTTTGAGAAAAAGATTTCTTCCATTCCTGAAACTTCAGCCAGCTTTTGTGCTGCTGCAGTTTGCCAAGCGACTTCGTAAATATTACTCGTATGAATTAACGTAGCTGCTTGTTCTGCAATGGCTTCAGCCAACACAGGATGAGCATGCCCTAAGCCACAAACGGCTATACCCGTCAATGCATCTAAATACTCAGTGCCATTTTCTGTATAAAGATAAGAACCTCGTCCTCGTATAAAGCTGATCGGTTGACGGCTGAATACAGGCATCAAATGTGAAGGTTGATCAGTTTGTACCGGAGCGAGGGTGATGTTATTCATAACTAACTCTTATCTGTTAGAAGTGGAAAAGGTGAAAGATTATCTAACCAAAATATGCGGAAGATTTAAAGCTTTAATATAAATAAAATTGGAAATAATCGTCTAGACATATTCTTTATTGTGGATTTAGGTATAATGCAGGCAGATGAGTTGAGGATTTAATCAATGACTGAACAAGCGCGTGATACAGAAGCGTTAATTCGCGATCAAATAGCTAAACATGCAGTACTTCTTTATATGAAAGGTACTCCGCAATTTCCACAATGTGGTTTCTCTGCGCGTGCAGTTGAAGCACTTAGCCAAATTGGTCGTCCATTTGCTTATGTAAATATCTTGGAAAATCCTGATATTCGTGCAACTTTGCCACAAATTGCAAATTGGCCTACATTCCCTCAATTGTGGATTAATGGTGAATTGATCGGCGGTAGCGACATTATTCTAGAAATGTTCCAAAATGGTGAATTAAAACCATTGATTGAGCAGTATAGCCCAGCGCCAGATGCTTAATGAGTAGATGATGTAGAAAAAGCACCGGAAGGTGCTTTTTTATTTGGCTAAGATTTATTTTGTTCTAGGATGGGAAAATTGATCAACAGCCTAGACAAGACTTTGCGATAACTGGTGAAGAGTTTAAGTGTTTAGATATTTTAAAAAAACAGGAAGTTTAACTCATTTATGATCATGAAAAATAAGACAAAGCCTTGAATATTCAAAGCTTTGTCTATGTGAGGCTGTAAATTAACAATCAACTTAAGATGAATTTCGTTTATTCTGCTTTGCCACAACTTCAAGCTGGTTTTCTTCAGTGAAGACAGTTGGTGCTTCAGCTTCAGCCTTTTTCAGTTTTTTTTTCCTTCTTCTTTTTTTTCTTTTTCTTTGGTTTCTGTTCTATTTCAACACCATCTTCCAATGCCTGCCAATATTCAAGCTGTGCCATCACTGCTGCATAGATTGAACCTTTGGTATAGCGGTCTTTCTTGTCTAAGGTACCAACAGGGCGCGCCATTAGGATTTCTAAAGCTTGGTCAATAGTGTCAATTGCGTGGATGTGAAATTGACCTTCATTGACAGCCTCAATCACATCATGACGAAGCATCAAATGCTGCATATTCTGACGAGGAATAATCACACCTTGTTTGCTGGTTAATCCTTGTAGCTTACATGCGTCGAAGAATCCTTCAATTTTTGCATTAACTCCACCAATAGGCTGAACTTGACCCAATTGGTTCATTGAGCCTGTGATTGCCCAAGATTGATCGATAGGCAATTGGCAGATCGCAGAAATTAACGCAGAGAGTTCTGCAACTGTGGCACTGTCACCATCTACTTGACCATAACTTTGTTCAAAGGCGAGGGCAGCAGAAAAATGCAAAATCTGTTCACGACCAAAATGTGCTTTTAAGAAGCTCGACATGAGCAAGACGCCTTTGGCGTGTAATGAACCACCCAGTTCCACACTACGTTCAATATCTAGAATGTCACCACCACCTTGGTATACAGAAGCGGTTAAGCGTGAAGGTAAACCAAACTCAACGTCGGCATATTGGATCACAGATAAAGCATTAATTTGACCTAAGCGATGGCCACGAGTTTCGATTAACTGAGTGCCACGTGACAAGTCTTGCCAATAGAGCTCTCTTAAATAGCCTAAGCGGTATTGACGATGTTTCAGGGCTGTATTGATATGATGAGACGTAACTAACTTTTCGTCCGACTGCGCTGCATGATGATGTGACTCACGAATTAAATCACCAAGTGTTAAAGCATGTAAAGACAATGAGCTTTGGTCTTCAGCTTGGCGACTTGAATCTGTTAATAACGCTGCCAATGCAGAGCGATCAAATGGCAGTAATTTATCTTGTTGAACATAGTCTGCAATCAGTTGCATATAGGCTTGCTCATTATCATCATTACGTTGCAGAGTGTCGGTAAAATCAGCACGAATTTTAAAAACACTGCCTAATTCTGGCTCTAATTCTAAAATTTCATAATAAATTTCAGGTTCTGCCAATAAAACCACTTTTAAGTTAAGTGGCACAGATGCCGGTTCAATTGAAATACTGCCTGTTAAAGTCAGCATGTGCTCAAGAGAAGATAACTTTAATTGTCCTGATTTTAATGCGCGTTTTAGACCTTGCCATGCATAAGGCTGTTCTAACAGTTGTTCCGCTTCTAAAATTAAAAAACCACCATTGGCTTGATGCAATGAGCCTGGACGAATCAGAGTAAAGTCAGTGGTGATCGTGCCATTTTGTGTCAACTGTTCAACATGTCCAAGTAAATTGTAATGTGTTGGGAAGTCTTCAAAAATAACTGGTGCACCAGAATTCGGTTTATTGCTCACTACGACATTGGCTTGGTAACGTGAAGGAACACGATTAAATAAAGCAGGAGAGAACTCTTCACCTTCTTGATCCAGAATCGTTTCAACATTTTCAATGATATCAGCAGCAAAATGTTTTAAATATTGATCTAGTCCATTTACGGTTTTAAATTTACTTAAAATTAAATCAATACGAGGAATCACCACTTGTTTGGCAATATCACGATTCAGTTCAGAAACTTGATCACGTGCATCATCTTCTAAATCACCTAACTGAAGGCCAAGCCGTTCAAGTTTCTTATCCATATAACGCATATTGGAATTAATTTCTGCACGCTGTTTACTGTCAAGCGCATTTAAATCTTCCTGTGACATTTCCAATATTTTGTCATCTTTGACATGGATCGGCACAAAAATATGTTCATCGTTACGATTAATTAGTTTTAGGTCTAGGTCTTCGCCTTCTTTGGTCAGTTCAACTAAAGCGAGTTGTTGCTCATTTCCCGTAATCTGACGAATGCGTTCAATACGATTGTGATACGTTTCTGCACTAAAGCGACGTTCAAGTTGTTTAAGAATGGTTTGCCAAGCTTGGTGGATTAAAGCTTGAAACTTACTGCCTTGACCTGCTTGAAAACGCAGGGCAATCGGTTGTCGCGCATTTTTAAAATTATAAACATAGACCCAATCATCAGGCGTTTGCATAGTTTTGGCATGTTGTTGCAACAAGCGCTTGATCATGGTCCTTTTTCCAAGACCTGCCGTGCCCACAGCAAAAATGTTGTAACCTGAATAAGGTAAAGCAATCCCTGCTTCTACAGAGGCTCTGGCACGATCTTGCCCTAAGAAATTATTTAAAGGCTTGATTCTCTTGGTTGACGTAGGAATCTTGCTCAGATTGGGGATATGCGTCAGTTGTTCTGATTTTAGTGCGGTTTGTGTCAACGTGTTTTGAATTTCCGTTTGATCAAAAGCAGATGGAAAAATCGTTTCAGTTTTTTGTATTGGGGTTGCAGTCGTCGTAATTGAAACAGTAGTAGAGCTTAATTGATCGTGTCTTTGGGTCACAGGTGAAATCCAAAACTTATATGGGTTGAAAAGTTAAAGGTATACAGGATTGGGGGTAAAGATCAAGCGCCAAAAGCGGAAATATCTGTAAAAGCGCTCATCAGTTGCATAAAAGTGATTGAAACTCTAAGCATTAAGCGGTTGAATAGCACTATTTCATTTTTCAGAAAATAACAACGCAATGACAACGCAATTATCTCAGCAATCAGCTGAGCAGAATTCCACAGCAAAAAAAGGATGGAAATCTGCTTTTGCCGCTTTTATCGATCGGCGTGCTGCAATTATGCTCTTTCTTGGGTTTTCGGCAGGTATTCCCATTCTGCTAATTTTCTCAAGTTTATCTTTATGGCTAGGTGAGGCCGGAATTGAAAAAAGTGCAGTGACTTTTTTTAGTTGGGCTGCGCTAGGCTATTCTTTTAAATTTGTATGGGCGCCACTGATTGATGAATTACCCGTCCCGATACTCACCAAAAGACTGGGGCGGCGACGCGCATGGTTGTTGATTGCACAAGTACTAATTATCTGTGCGATTTGTATTATGGCGTTTTCTGATCCCGCTTTGGGCCAAAGTTATATTTACCAAATGGCTGTGGGGGCTGTATTACTGGGGTTTTCCGCAGCAACACAGGATATTGTGATTGATGCCTATCGAATTGAGCTGGCTGAAACTGAGATGCAAACGGTGTTGGCATCGACCTATAACGCAGGCTACCGTTTAGGGATGATTCTTGCTGGTGCGGGCGCTTTATTCCTTGCTGCTTCTTTGGGAACTGCAAAAGGGAACTATATTTATGAAGCATGGAAATATACTTATTTAACGATGGCACTGGTGATGCTGGTTGGCATTATCACAACCTTAGTGATTCGAGAACCCTTGGTTAATCGAGTTGATAAACACTATAAAAATATTGATTACTATCGTTTGGTTTTGGTTTTTATCTTGGCTGTGGCGAGTTTTGTTTGTTTATATATTTACTCTGATGACATGGTTCAATATTTACAAGCGACTTGGAAAGTCGAAGACAACTTGCTTAAGTTTTTAATGGAAGCTGTGCGCTTTTTAGGCTCAGGTCTCGGTGCAATTCTTGTTGCTACATCGTTGATACGTTTTGGTGTCGTTAATAAAAAGATGGCCTATGAGACTTGGGTTAACCCGATTGCTGATTTTTTTAAGCGTTATGGGGTAAAACTGGCATTGGTTTTACTGTTATTGATTGGTTTTTATCGAATTTCAGACATTATTGCTGGTGTTATTTCGAATGTTTTCTATCAAGATTTAAACTTTACCAAAGAACAAATTGCAGAAGCTGTTAAAATTTACGGGGTGATTTTTAGTCTATTGGGTGGTTTTTTAGGGGGGTTACTTGCACAACGTATGAACATTATGAAATTGATGTTTGTGGGTGCAGTTTTAGCAAGCTCAACTAATTTAATATTTATTGGATTGGTGAAATCTGGTGCACCGATGCAAGCAGTATCTGTACAGATTGGCGATAAGAAATTTCAAGCTCAACCTGATGAAGTAGGTTATTGGAAGGTTTCTGTGCCTGGTCAGGACTTGATAGGGGAAAATACCATTCATATTAAAGCAGCATTGGTTAATCAGGCTGTTGCAAATGAATATACGGTGCCCTATCTAAAAGAAGAAGCCAAGGCTCAAATTCAATTATTACCTATCACTAGTGATAATCAATTATCTGCAACAGAAGCGAAGCAAAGTATTGTGGTTAAGGGGCAGATTGCGGGAATACCTGTATCTGAGCTTAATCCAGATCAGCCGATTACACTTAAACTCGATGACAAAACATACCCAGCAAAATTAGATAGAGATGGTTTATTTAGCGGTGCGATTGATGGTAAAGCTTTATATGCTTCTGGCACAAAAAACGTGATAGCTGTGGTAAACTATCAACAAACAAAAGCAGCATTGAGTACTCAACAAAGCTATCAATTAACAGCGATAAAAAGTGATATCGATGTAGATATTCAACCACTTCCAGTGATCAAAGCAGATTCATCTGCAGCCGTTGAGATTAAGGGTAAAGTGATTGAAAAATATAGTTCTGGTTGGCTGTATTTTGCTATCGTTGTTGATAATTTAGCTTCGGGTTTAGCGGGTGCAGCATTTATAGCGTTCTTGTCTAGTTTGACCAGTGTGTCATTTACAGCAGTTCAATATGCGATCTTTAGTTCATTGATGACGCTTACACCTAAGATTTTAGGTGGCTATTCTGGAACAATTGTTACCCACATTGGTTATCCTAAATTCTTTTTAATGACCACCTTAATTGGTATTCCGATCCTATTGCTTGTGTTATGGGTTGGAAAATTGTTGCGACAACATCAAGCGCAAAAGATGAATCAATCCATCGAGTAAGCGACTGAATTACTTAAGATAGATTTATGAGGATAACAAGAGGCCTATTTTATCTTATAGATAAAATAGGCCTCTTTAACAGGATGAGAGTTTGAACCATTGGATTGCTAACACATTCAAATAGTTTATTCTAAAGATAAAGTTGTAGTGTTCTTCTAAAAATAAGCTGTTATTGCTTAAAAATAATCCAGAAGATTGTCTCATTGATCTGACAAAATATAGATAATTTGAAATATTGAATTGTATTGCCTATATTGGCAGATAATATCTGACTAAACAGGAAAAAAATCATGCGCATGTTGCATACCATGTTACGAGTAGGCAATTTAGAACAATCTTTAGCGTTCTATACTGAAGTTCTCGGTATGACATTACTTCGTAAACGTGATTATGAAGAAGGGCGGTTTACTTTAGCATTTGTGGGTTATGGTGATGAAGAGCATCATACTGTATTAGAACTTACCCATAACTGGGATACTGCAAGTTATCAATTAGGCAATGCCTATGGACATATTGCTATTGGTGTCGATAATGCCTATAAAGCCTGTGAAGAGATCAAAGCACGTGGTGGTAATGTGGTACGTGAAGCGGGTCCTATGAAGGGTGGTGTCACAGTCATTGCTTTTGTTGAGGATCCAGATGGCTATAAAATTGAATTGATCCAACAAGATCAAGATGCTCTAAATAATTAGAGGCCGTTGACAATTTGTCTACGCTTGCGACTAGGTGTCTTTTTTAGGCGATACTAGGCGCGAGATACGAAATTGAGCCATTCTAAATGATGAAAAACATCGTTTCGCAAGGTAACAATGTAGCGGCAAAAAACATGCTAGTCCCCGCTGTGCCTTGCGTTGCAAACAAAGCCGTGCTTTGTTCTTGCTCAGGGTTGTGGCTAAAATTATCTCAGCCTATGTTATGGAACTCGAAAATAGTCTCGCTATTCTCATTCATGCTTTACGACGTATACGTCTCATGCTCAATTTTAACCTACAACGCAAGCCATTTATGAAATGTCTACAGCCCCCATCATTTAAAAAATGATGAGGGTCTATTGCTTATTTAGCAAAGAAATATCAATAGGCCTTAAATTAACTTGAGATGTGTCGTAAATAAATAGTGAATATTTAGCCAAATGAATAGCTTTATTTATTTCGCTCAGTAAGATTGAATTTTACCTGATAGTAAAATTTAACTACTGGGCTTTTTCATGTTTAGAATACAGGACGTTGCTTATGAAAATGTTGAAATTATTAGCATTAGATCGCTTTACGATACTTTTAATCGCAATGGTGGTTTTAGCTTCTATTTTTCCGATTTCAGGACAGGCAGCGCTTATCTTTGGAAAAATAACTACAATTGCAATTGCGATTTTATTTTTCCTACATGGCGCAAAATTATCACGTGAAGCCGTGATTGAGGGGGTTTTGCATTGGAAATTGCACGCACTGGTTTTTGCTTTTACCTTCTTAGTTTTCCCACTATTGGGCCTAATGGCAAAACCTGTGCTTGAACCTTTGCTTGGACAACAATTGTATTGGGGTTTTCTGTTCATGTGCTTTTTGCCATCGACAGTACAATCATCCATTGCCTTTACCTCTGTTGCAAAAGGCAATGTGGCAGCGGCAGTGTGTAGTGCCTCCTTCTCCAACCTGATTGGTATGTTTATTACTCCGATTTTAGTGAGCTTATTCATTTTTGGTCAATCTAAACATAATTATGACCCAACATCTTCTATTATAGAAATTACCTTATTGCTGTTGGTTCCATTTGTATTAGGACAAGTATTACGCCCATATGTATTCCCACTCATGCAAAAAATGCCAAAGATCGTCAAGGTTTTCGATCAAGGCTCTATTTTGATGGTGGTCTATGGTGCATTTAGTGGGGCAGTAGTTGCTGGTTTATGGCATCAGGTCAGCTTATCTACATTGATCTATCTAACCTTAGCATGTTCAATTCTACTCACAGTGATTATGTTGTTGGCTTTGTATGTTCCAAAATGGCTTGGTTTTAGTAAAGCAGATCAGATTTCGATATTCTTCTGTGGTTCGAAGAAAACTCTTGCCAGTGGTGTACCTATGGCGCAGATTCTATTTATTGGACAGCCCTTAGGCATGATAGTTTTACCGATAATGATTTTCCATCAAATCCAGTTAATGGTTTGTGGAGTGATTGCTAACTATTGGTCTAAGCAAAACCATACTGACGAGTAAATTATATTGATTTTTAATCAAGTGGCTCGCAATTTATATATTTTTCAAGTATAATCGTGCCCACTTGTTGTGCTTAGCTCTGACGCTTATAGTCTCGGTGGGCCAAAAGAAATGGTCTGTTATGGTGTTAATCTGCTGATTTAGAATTTAAATCTGCTTTCCTCAAAGTTTTATTAGATTTTGAGAGTGGTTAATTGCGATGACAGCTAAACCTTTCTTAACTTAGGAGAATCGACCATGCGTGCCGATATTCACCCAAAATATGAAAAATTAGTTGCTACTTGTTCATGTGGTAACGTTATCGAAACTCGTTCAGCTTTAGGTAAAGAGACACTTTATTTAGACGTATGTTCAGCTTGTCACCCATTCTATACTGGTAAACAGAAGAATGTTGATACTGGTGGCCGTATCGATAAATTCAAACAACGTTTTGCTGGTATGTCACGTTCTGTTAAACGTTAATACGACAAAATATAAAAAACGGGCTAAAGCCCGTTTTTTTTTGTTGCTGAATTTTATCCAGTTTTAATCTATTTATGTTATCAATTAAAAAGGTTGAGTTTTTT